>JACCDH010823543.1_pt1 | contig 95471 bp, 78 predicted proteins | sample 7442481 | NCBI WGS metagenome assembly JACCDH01 (sample SAMN15323433, study PRJNA562643) | freshwater metagenome | isolation source: river surface water | place: USA:Blue River Watershed | collected 2017-08-15 | reverse complement strand
TACCAGTCCCTGCGGACGGGCCTTTTTGGGTGCGGTGACAAGCGCAGCATTGTCAATCAAAATCAGCATTGTTGATTTTGATAGCAGCCAAAGCAGACCGGAAGCAGGGACGAGGCCTAGCGGCCTGAGCGATAGCAAGCTTGCACATATGCGCAGTACATGCTGCTAATCAAACAAGCAATCTGTACTTTCTCGCCTTTGCTGGTCGCCTGGCCAGCGACTAGCCACCACAAACCATCCTGTTGGTCAGCGACCAACAGGGGCGTGGACAACTCCCCTCTCCTTTGGAGAGGCTTGCTCACCGAAGCTCTGAGTAGGTGATGGGTTGGGGTGAGGTGAAAATGATCGTGATCAACAATCCGCAGGGTCCCTTACGGAGGCCCTGCGGGGACGAAAAGCTAAAGACCAAAGACAAGCAACACATAACTCCTTGTAGACAAAAAAATACAATGCCATGGACCATCCACCTGCGCTAAAGCTTTGGTGGAAAGGTCAATCAAGTGCAGTTAAACTATTCATTCTTCTTTTGGAATCTTTATTAATAATAGTATCCCAAGAAAAATAATGGGCGATTGCAATGCTGTACTTAAGCTGCCCATCCAAATACTCAATAATGTACCTCGCGCTTGTGTGATTTGATGATAGATACCCGAACCAATGATGAGTGTAAGTCCTACTGTATAAACTATTTGCCAGACTTGTTGCGGCCAGCTATTAGAAAGTTGATGTAAACTACAATGTCCTATCCAGTAAATACATCCAATCACTATAAACTTGATGATCCTCCTGAGCATCTCTGATTGTCCGCTTAGCAAAGCATATTCATGCAGCAGTATATAATTGACGCTGGCGATGATCCAGATAAGGATAAAGCTTAGCCAAAGTTTATGAATGCTTTTCATCGGCAATACCTCCACCATTGATAGAAGATGAATAGATATACCACTGTATTGAATAGCCAGTGATGCGCATAAATGCTGATCTTTGGCCAGTGGTATTGTATCCAAGCCAATGCCATCACCCGTACTACATTCAACCAAAAAATACTGAGCCAGCCAATTAACCAGAAAATATAGCGTCGTTTTTGGGCAGCAGGAAATGCGATTAAAAAACCGGCATACAGCACATACAATCCTAAAGCATTACAGGCATCTGCTAAGCCTACCAATCTTCTTTCTCCAGCCCAGAGATGAATAGCGCCTTGTTGATAATAGGTGTCAGTAAGCACAGGCATGGTCTCTTTGCAAACAATATTCACTTTTGTTAAGAAGGATTGCAATATTCCTGCAGCAGATTTGCCAGTCAATAGTGTAAGCGGACGATCAATGACTCTAGATGGTGCCAACCAAAGCAGATAGGTTGTTTGCCATAGGATAAATAACAGCAAACTGCGTAGTAGGAATTCTCTTACCGCAACAGGTAAACTAAATAACCATTTGATTGATTTCCCCAAAAGCATAGACAAAGGTTTTCACCTTCATTGGGGAGTAAACAGAATTGCAGTAAATGCTTACTGCAACTTTTTGAATAAGCCAAGATACAAAATCACCATAGAACTGCCACCAATGGCGCCAATAGCCAATAGTAGTAACCAATGGTAATGGTTTTTCTTCAGCGGTAATTCCGGTTCATCCACCACTTGCACAGTTGGTGTCTCTTGTATCAAAGCAGTTTTACTGATCTCTAAATTCTTGATGATCTCCGCGTAGATAGTGCTCAGCATCAGCTTATCACGAGAAGAGATTTCTGCATTTACTTCCGGCCTTGCATAAGCGGGGTTGAGGTCTAACAATAATCTTTGTGCATCAGCGGCTGAGTACGTCTTTTGATTCAACATCAATTCCAATGTATCTGCCTTACCCTGTAGTCTGCGTACATTGGTGGCCATTCTTCTGGTCTTGGTGTCAATATAGAAGTCGGTTGCTGCTTTGAGCAATCGCTTGCTGAATCTAGTAGCCAGTTCTTCATTCCGCATAGTGACTACCATATCAAAGAAACCCAGCTTGCGGTCAGGTTTGGCAACACTCAGTTCTTTCTCTACGATTTGTTTTACCATACGTTGCAGCAGACTATCTTCCAAACGCGTGAATGCCTTACCATAAGTGAAATCAATCTGCTTGCCCACTTTACTGCTCTTCAGCCATTTTTCTTTTAAATCATAACTGCTCGCATACCAGTCGGCAAGGGTAGTGGTACTTCCAATATCTACAGGTGTAAGTAAAGTTTTCTTAATCAGGCTGCGGCTACGTAATAAAGCTTGTACATTATCGCCCGCCAACATAGTGCTACCACCACCGGTAATGCTACTGATATCAAAGCCAAACTGCCCAGCCAATGCAGACATCACAGATCCACCTGCCATTTTACTGTCTTCTACCACAAAGCTGGTTCTTGCACTATAGGTTGCAGGTACCAGCCAGTAGTAGCCCATAGCACCGGCAATGCCGAGTATCGTGCCCCATATCCACAATTTCCACTGTGTTAAGGCCCACAGAATAGTGCTCCACTTTTCTTGTAGATCAGCTTTGAGCGAGTATTGTTCTTCTTGTGCTATGCGGATAGATGGCATATTAATTTCTTAAGACTGAAATAAGACTGACCAAGGCACTTAAGCCACCGGTGAGTGCAGTTATCTCAATAATGGATAAACCTTTCTTAGCATCAGCCGGTCTTTCCGGAATAATGATTTTACTACCCGGCTTAACTGTTGGGTAATTTCTGAAGAAAAGAAAATGTCTTGTCTTTCTATTGATACCATTACTGTATTGGATATAGGCTCTTTTCAGATTGCCCCTGTCCGTTACACCACCAGCTGCAGAAACATACTGAAGGAAACCTGCACCATCGTAACTCAGAATCTGAGGTGTAAAGACAGCACCTTTCACTTCAACGAATGGTTCATTGCGCGGAATGAAAATGCTATCACCCGGCTGTAATAAAAATCTTTGTTGTGAAGCATTGCTCAATAGTTCAGTGCCCACGCGTAAATTATTCCTGAATACTTGTACATCTTGCATAGACGCAAATGGTGATAAGCCGCCTGCACGCTGAATCAGTTCCTGAATGGTTTCATTTCTTTTCTCCAACACATAATCACCTGCGTACAATACTTCACCGCGAATCTTCACATTACCAAGTATGCGGTAGTTCAATAGCTTGGGTACGAAAATATAATCCAGTGGTTGCAGCTGCATAGAGCTTGCTGTAGGTTGTAAAGTGCTATCTACATTTACTTGTACTACAGTGGTTAACTGATTCGCTAATGTATCTGCTGAATTTTTCTGAATGCGCGATACTTCTACTTTGTGAAAAGCCGCATCAATTTGAAAACCTCCTGCCAAAACAATGGCATCCTCAATGGTCATGCCCGGTCTGTAGGTGATGGTGACGGGATTACGCACACTACCTGCAATGGTAATGGTTGCATTATCGCGCAGCATATCTTTCTGTAGAATCACTACGGAGTCTTCTTTCTGTAAAAGAATATCTTGTGTATTCAGACCAGCAGGTTGAAAATGCAATAATGCTGTTTCCGTTTCTGCAGCTTTTCTTCTTTTGATATAGCCTCTGTTTACAAATGCTTCATCGCGCAAGCCACCGGCTTTCTTGATCAACTGCTGTAGTGTTAAACCATTTTCAAATGCATAATCACCGGGTCTAAGTACTGCACCATTAATCTGCACGCGATTGCGGAATGGGCTATTGATTCTTTCAAAATAAACAGAGTCTGCCTGACGCGGAATAAAATACGCAAAGTCTTTCTCGTTGATCTCGCGCAAACTTTTCTCCTGCTCTGTGGTTTGTACCACTTTGGCAATAGGTGTGATGGCTAATTCAGTTGTGCCACCGGCATATTGCAGCAACTCGGCCAATGTTTCTTTCTCCAATAATTCATAGATCGCAGGCTTCTTCACTTCACCACCCAATGCCACTCTTTTGCGGTAAACAGGATAACGAATGATGTCCTGATCTTCCAAGCGGATATTATTGGGCATAATGCCTTTGAGCAAGAACTGATAGAAATCTACCGTCTGCAATACTTTATTGTTGCGAATGATTTCAATGTTTCGCAATGAACCGTTGCTTGATGGTCCGCCGGAGAGATACAATACATTGAAGAAGCTAGATAAACCTGATACTACATAAGCACCTGGATTTTCTGCTTCACCGATTACGGTTACGCGAATAGATCTAACATTTCCCAGCGTAATATCAACGGTGGTTTGTCCGCTGTTGATGGCAGGGTAAACCACTGCCAATTTCTTTTTTGCCTGTGTAATAGCTTGATCAATCGTCAATCCGGTTACAGCAATTGGTGCGGTATGGGGCAAAGCCAGTTTACCCTCGCGGGAAACAACAGCTCTTTGAAATGTTTCATTCAATCCATTGATGGCGATCATCACTTCATCGCCCGGACCTAATACATAGTTTTTGGGTGTACCGGTATTGAACGCTGGTTCAAAACTGATATTGGGTCTATTGAAGAAATCGAAACCAAAATAGGGAGATCGTTTTTTCAGTAAGGGTACCTCTTTTACCCAAGAACTATCCCTGAAAAATGTGCTGGTATCAGCTACTAATTCATCCGCAGAAAATTTTCCTTTCTGACTACCACTTTGTAAATCAACCAGCCTTCTTTTAAAAGTATTCACCTCGCTGGCGGGCAGGCCTTTTTGTACCAGCAGCTTCATGGCGTCGTTTTCTGAAAGCCCTTTTTGTTGGGCCTGCTTCCAAAGCTGAATCAATTGCTGATCTGAGAGGTTCATAGACCTATTACCAGCCATCTGGGCAGCCATCTGCTGTGTAGATAAAAACCAGCAGGTCAAGCCAAGAATACCAAAGCGCAAAAAGCGTGTTAATTGCATGAATATGAGATTGGAACAAATATCGGTATTTCCTGCCATGTGGCTGATACAGCCCTTAAATCTCATCAAAAGCCCAATTGCACACCTGCTCGGAACATTTGGTCAGTTGTTGATGGGCCATTAACGGGTTTTAGCTGGGTTAAGCTGCCACTGGCATGAATCACCAGGTTGTTAATCCACTCATAGCTGATGCTTCCGGTAATATCGGTACGATCAAATTGCTTGTCGAACAAGAATCTCGGTTGAGGCTCAGCAAGATATTGTTGTGCAATGGTGCCCGGGCCGCCTTTTTTAATAAGCTGATAGCTTATTTGGCATTTGAGACGAGGAATAGGTGTGTATTTCGCATACAAAAAACTTCTAGAAGCGTTGTTGCCTATCCAGTCGCCCATGAGATATCCGGCATTGGTAAAAGTTTGGGCAGGAATCAGGTTGTTGTATGTGAAAGGATAGATTCTAGTGTATTCGCCACCTAAGGTCAGGTATGGAATACCAAGGTCGGTAACACTACCACCAATTTGGATGCCCGATTGATTTCTTCTTTTCTGCTTATCAAGTAAGGTAGAGATTCTGATCTCATCTATAAACCAAGTAGCGTATAAGTGTGTGTTCTTGAGCTGGTTTCTGGAACTAACACCGAAAAAGAACTGTCCGTTAGAGCCGGCATTGATGTTTTCATTACTTGCAATCAGCTCATATGCTTTGAAGAAGACAATTGGCATCAGGTATACAGGATTGAAATTATCGCTGTATATCATCGATTCACCAATACTCAGGTCCAAACCCTTCATAGGTGTGAAAATCACACTATGCTGGGCCATGAACTTTGGGATGAAATGCTCACGGGCACCGGCAAAGACACCGGTACCTGTGCCATAAGTTCTGTTAGAATCTAACATTCGGGAGTTTAACCAGCCATGTGTATGTTGAAAGCGTAACCATTTGAATGGGCGCATGTCTAACCTGATTTGCGGGTAGGCTGGTGCTTTGTCTGAAAAAGTAACACGTGCCTGCTCGCCATAACCCCAAAGCAAATGATCGTAGATAAATCCGATACTGCCATGTTTCCATGTATAACTGATACCGGCGCGTAACTCTGGATAATTGATACTGGATTTGTCTTGAGCAATACGCCCCACCATACCCGTTTCAGGGGTGTTTTGTCGAATACTGTCGAAGCCATTACCTCTTTCATAAAAATCAGTCAAAGAAAGAAAATAGCCCAACTTACCTGTGTAACCATATACGCGTGCACCGGTGCCTGTACGTAATACATTGCGTCCGTTACCGGTAATCCATGTCATAGAAACCAAGGGGTCTATACGCAGTAGTGATTGCTCATTTTGTGCAAATGCGCCACGCCAGCGATTAAATCCATCTTTTTTGGCATAGTAAAAGCCGGTTTGCGGATTCGCCAGACTTTTGGCATCACTATATTCCTGTAAATAGAATTGTAGTTCTGCTTTTTCAACCGCACTTAATTTGCCTTGTTGTTGATTCAGGCTGTCAAGGCATGCTTCAATATGTAGCCTGTTCACAGGGCGAATCTGGTCATCGAATACAACCAGTCCCTTTTGTGCCATCCGATACAGATAATTGTACACTTCAGCCCTGTGTTGTTCGGGCATAAACTGTGCACTTACTTGAGCAGCAAGCAAGATAAACACGAATGGTATGATGCGTTTCAGCAGATTAGTATGCATTCTGATCCCCCCTGATAATATTGATAACTGTTTGTAAGATAATCTGGCAATCGAACCAGAAAGTCCAGCGGTGAATATAGTACAGATCAAAATCAACACGCTGTTGCATAGCACCTTCTTTTCTTGTTTCGCCACGGAAGCCATTCACCTGTGCCCAGCCGGTAATACCCGGTAATACAATGTGACGCAACATGTAATTGTCTACCGTATGCATGGATTCCAAATTCAACGGAGTAGGGTGTGGTCTGGGGCCTACTACCGACATATTGCCCAGCAACACATTCCAAAATTGGGGCAATTCGTCCATATTGGTTTTGCGTAATAAAGTGCCAATAGGCGTTACGCGGGGATCATCTTTGGTAGCCTGATTGTATACACCGTTTTGATCAAGATCAGCACTATCATGTAACATGGTTCTGAACTTGTAGCAGATAATTTTTTCGTTGTTTAATCCCCATCTTTCTTGTTTGAAGATGATGGGGCCTCTGGATGTGAGCTTGATCGCAAGTGCAATTAGGGGCATCAACCAACTGCCCATCAATACAAAAAAACTGAGGGAGAATAAGATGTCGAAAGTTCGCTTCAGTGCCTGATTTTCGATTTTATCCAAAGGCAGTGAGCGAATATTCAAAACCGGTAACAGACCGATATTATTTACTTGTGTAGTGGCTGCAGTAAACTGAAATGCATCAGGGATAATGCGTGCCTTGGTTGCGTATTGGTCACAAACCTCAATGCATTCACGGATTTTAGAACCATCCTGATCCGGAAGAGCAATCACCACCTCATCGATTCTATCTTGTTTGAGGATTTGCGGCAGTTGCTGAATACTTCCTTTGTAAGGGCATCCGTTCATTTTTACTTGGTGATCATCTACAAAGCCCACGCATTTATAGCCATAGTAGTAATAGCGATTAATGGTTTCGTAGAAATGCATACCGGAAGGCGTAGCACCAATGATGAGTAGATTATCATACAGCCTTCCTTGATGGATGGCTGCATGCAGGAATTTACGGATGAGGTATTTGGTGATGGTGAGTGTAGGAAAAAGAATCAATAAAAATGTAGCGAAGAATGCGGATGGTAATTGAATTTTTTGCTGCAGAAAGAAGGAGGCAGAACTCATCAAAATCGTGAAGAGAATCAGCGTGTACACGATGAAGATGATTTCCTCTGAAAATTTATTAGATCTGCGGTCTGCGTATAGTTTTGAAAAAGATGCAGCGATGTACCAGATAATCAATGTGATCAATAAAAATACGTAAGTATACCAATTACCCGGGGCTAGTTTACCTGAGTCTGTTAGTTGTATGGACAGCAGGTAAGCGATGCCTGCGACTGGGGCATCAATGATGTAACGAATGAGGATATATCGGTTATACGCTTTGGCCATGGTTTCATGCACCGGTTACGCAAGGATGATGGGGGTCACCCGTTACATAAACTTTTCATAAGCTCAAGATATTGGGCTGTTACCACATCCCAATCATATTTTTTGGTTAACCCATTCCTAGCATTGTGGCGTAGTGCCTGCATGCCTGCCTCGTCAGATTCAGTTTGTTGCATCAATGCAGCCAGCGATTCGGGCGTTTTATCAAAAAACAAACCGTAGCGGCCTTGTTGCAGCATTTCCTGATTAAAGACAGTGTTTAAAGCAAGTATGGCACAACCATACGCCATTGCCTTTAACATGGTTGGATTGGTACCGCCAAATTCATGCCCGTGCAAGTAGGCATGGCAATGGTGGTACAGTTCTGCTAATATCTCACTATTCTCTATATATCCCAAAAACAAAACCTGTTCAGAAGCACGGGATTTCATCCCTTGGGCAAAAGCATCTTTATAGGGTACATCGCCCACAATCACCATTTTCTTGGTACTGGAGAAGCGTAAAAATCCTTCTAACAGCAAATCCGAGTTATTATCCGGTATCAAACGGCCTACAATGAGGTAGTAAGAACCGGTTGTTAAGCCAAACTGACTAATCAATTCCGGTTGGCTACTGTGCCTGATATTGGCGCCATAAGCAATTACGGAAGAGTCTTTTTGAAAGGTATTGAGGTATACCTGTCGCATGGCTTCTGCATCGGTCACAATCACATCGTATAAGCGGGTAGATAACCATGCGGCCGTTTTGAAGTAGCGGGCACCCAATCCCTTCCATTTGGGTCTCAGCCATTCCATGCCATCTACATTGATGATGGTTTTCTTTCTAAAGATTCTTGCAATCAACCCCCAGGGCCCGTTGGCAGCATTGACTGTAAGGATTACATCTGTTTTGCTGCAACAGGCATGCGTCATCGATAGAAAAGAGTGAATGAGCTGACTTAACACCTTGCTTTCAATGGTAGGCATATAAACCAGCTCAATGCCTTTTACTTTGGCTGGTCTCTCTTTGAATAATTGTTTGTGGCAATACACCCTTACTTCTATGCCCTGTGCTACCAAACGCTCGGCTACTTCCTTGACGAAAGTCTCGTAGCCGCTGTACACATATGGATAGCCTCTGGAGCCGATGATGGCAAGCTTCATGAAAGGGTTTTAAGCAAAGCTATCCGGAAAGCTTCTTTGGAAAAAGTTTTGATGACACGATTTCTGGCTGCTTGGCCCATAGACGCCCTTGTTGAAGCGTCATTGAGCAAAGGCATGATCATCTTCGCTGCGGTAGCGGCATCATTCCAGGGAATCAACACGCCACTTTCATTGGGCACGATCATTTCGGTAGCACCACCATGCGCTGTTGCCACCACGGGTTTACCCGAAGCCATCGCTTCTAATAAAACTGTAGGGAAGGGGTCTGGTGCGATGGAGGGCAAAATAAAGACGTCCAATGCTTGAAGGATATCCGGAATATCGGTGCGATAGCCTAGATCTGTTACCAGCTCCTGCAGTTGATAGGCTTCTTTTAGTTGATGTAATCTCTCATAGAGATATTCGTTCCCCGGGAAAGCATCGCCTACCATAATGAATTGTATGCTTGGATATTCTTTGCTCAAGTGGCTGGCCATCTCCAGAAAATAATCCTGCCCTTTCCAGTGGTGCACACGACCAATCATGCCAACTAGCAAATTTTTACCGGCTGGCAATAGTTGGCTGCGAAGTGTGTTATTATTGTCTGCCGTGTAAGGGGTATAATCAATACCGTTATAAATGCGGTGTATTTTTTCTGGTTGAATATAGTCTTGCCAATGTTCGGCTACTGCGTCTGAAACTACAATCACAGCATTGCTTGTTCGCTGTATCCAGTAACCTAAGAAACGAGAAAGCCATGCTTGAGGTAATATCTCATGAATATGCCAAACATGTTTGATGCCTACACTGCGTTGTAACCATGCACCCACTAATACTGCAGTGGTGTTGGAATAGAGCAGATCAATTTTTTCTTCTTGAATCAGTTGCTTTAAGGATTGATACGCTTTGCGCAAAGTTTGTAGTCGATTCCAAATGCCAAAGAGGTTGGCATATTTTCTTCTTAAAATGCCTAATGGAATCAAATGCACTCGTACACCCTGTGCTTGTAACGCATCTACCAGTGCACCAGAACCTGACAACACAACGATGGGCGTATGTCCAGCTTGCTGCAATATTTCCGTAACCACCAATAAGATTTTACCGGCACCATAGAGATCTGATGAGCTGTGCAATAATAGTACCCTCATGAATACTTGGTTCTAGATTTGATGATGTTGGAGGGTACACCGGCTACTACACTATAAAGGATTACGTCATACATAACCACACGGTCGGCAACAACTATATTACTTTTACTATAGTTAACGCCTTGGGCCTTCATGGGTTTGGCAAATTCTGTGCACATATGGTTCTCTGAATAATTACTGCCCCTTGGAGAAATCATTACATGATTACCAATATGAATACGTTCAGAACAACCAATGCACGCGTAGCGTCCAATGTTGGGATAATCACCTATAGTTAATCCTTCTCCGATAGCACCGCCATAGATATTTGAGGGGCAAATAAAAGCGTATTTGCCATTGGTGACTTTATCGACAAAATAAATGCCTCTGGTGGAAGGACAATTCAACTCTGCTACATCTTTGATAGTAAAGTCTTTACCGGTATGTAAATAGCGACTGAAGCGCATAGACTTTTTACGGCCTACCACTAATAAGCCTTTTGCTGAGTCAAAGAAAACTTTGTAGCATAAACCCCTTAAGTAATAAAGGGATAAATGGAATAAAGTATTCCATTTATCCCGCTGTTGACACTTGCCGTTGAAGCGATAGCGATTTTGTATGTACTGAAAGGTGCTGATGGTATTTGATTAAATGTTTGTTTGTTATAACAACTTAAAACTTTGGTGCTATATGTGTCACAACAAGTGCAAATATGCTCAATCATGCTGGAATGAACATTTAAAACTACCTCAAAACTCATTTTAGTTAGGTAGTATCCTACAAAATTAACTCTCCATAGTGATGCGCTTGATTAATCATCGCTTTCTGACGATCAGCATTTGATTCACTTGTACAAAAGTCTGCACAAAGCGGGCGATTTTTTTTTTGAATGAAAGATTGCTGCGGAAGATATTGCTAAAATTATCACCCAGCGCTTCTCCATATTGCTGTACGAGCTCGAAGCCGTAGTCTTCGGTTAGTTTTCGAAGATTTTTTTGATTGAAGATGATAGTGTGTTCCAGACCGTCTACAATCAAAGGTACTTTTTGCGTGAGCAGATTCAGTCTTCTGAACAATTGATAGGCTGGCGCACCAATATCTGGTGTACCAATGATTAGAGATCCGCCAGGTTTTAAGATTTTATGGATGCATTGCATATAGCTATGAGGATCCAAAATATGCTCGATAACATGATGCAATTGCACTACATCAAATTGTTCGGCAGTATAGGAAGCTTCCAATAAATCACCTTGAAATAGATTTGCCTGTGGAAAGTTTTTTTGAATAAAACTCAATGCATCAGCATCAAGTTCGGTTCCAAAAACTTCGTATCCAAGCTGGTGATGTATGGCTATAAATATGCCGAGCCCGGTGCCAATGTCCAAGTATTTCTTGCCTTTTCCTTCAGTGGCAATCCAAGGATATTGTTGCTTTAATGATTCGGGAGTTCTATGCGCCATTTGATCAATGAGCTGCTGTATCTTATTCTTGTATTGTAAGGCTTGGAAATTAGCCTTATTATAATAGTTTGTGTAGAATGTTGCCAACTCATCTGTCGTTGCTATCGGATTGGCGAACACAAGGCTACAATTAGTGCATTGCGTTCTGGAAATATGCGGATATCCTTTTGCATATTTCATAGAATAAGGCTTCAGATGCTCGCTATGACATAGCGGACAAGTGTTAAGGAGTTGCATCTGAGCAAATTAATTAATTGTTTTTATAAAAACAGCTTTTAAAGCCTCACAGGTCTTTTGCCATGAAAACTGTTGCACTCTTTCTAGTCCTTTTTCAATCAGCGACTGACGCAGAGTTGTATCATTCAGTATTTGCTCGATTGCTTGCGCATAAGCAGCAGAGTCGTATGGATTAACAGCGATTGCGGCATCTCCTGCTACTTCAGGTAAACAAGAATTATTGGCAATCACCACAGGTGTTTTGTGTTGCATGGCTTCTAGTATAGGAATACCAAAACCTTCATTCACAGATGGGAATACATACACGGCTGCGTGTGCATAGAACCAGCCAAGTTGTTCATCAGGTATGTATCCTGTTAAGTGGACATGCGATGCAATTACTGGATCTTGTAGCGATGCTTTCATTTCATTGAATCCATCAATCGTGAATTTCGGGCTTTGTTGGCCAACCAATACCAGTAGTAAGTCTGGGTATTTACCCGAAGCTTTCAATTGTTTAAATGCTTGCAATAGTGTGGGTAGGTTCTTTCTTTTTTCAAAAGTGCCTACATGCAGGATAAATGGCTGATTGGCTAAATATTGCCAATCAGATGGTGTTTTATATTCAAGTAATCCGGATTTAGGTGCTTCATAAATAGGTATTAGTTTTTCTATCGGAAGACCTGTCATTTTGGAGATGGTCTTTTGTGTATAGGTTGTTGGTGTAACGATAAAGCGTGATTTTCTAGCGGTAGCCAAACCTGTTTGCACAAACAAGCTTCTCCAATAGCGATTGTAATGTTCAGGATATTCCCAAAAAAAAGCATCGTGAAAAACGGGAATGGTCTGAAAGCCTATACGTATCCATGGAACGAAAAAATCGGTGCATAGTACAATATCTGCGCCATGTAACCATGCTTTGAAAGGAAGAATACCTTGCTTCCAGAAAAAAAATCGGATATGTTCAATGAGTTTTAAGAAACGATTTCTCCCAGTGTATAAGGGCAATCTGTTATTAAGAAAATGGAAACGAAAACGAGGGTCAGTATCTTTTTCAAAGATTGATTTGATTTCATCCAAATAAGTTCTTGTACCAGTTTTGGCAATATTTAGATCTCTGACATCAATACAAATGTTTATTCGTTTTTGCATATTACAATAACCTTACCGATGCTCAAGCTAAGAACTAAAAATTAGGGCTTGCATTTTATACGCTAATTCTTTTGAATATGAATCACTGTATATGACTTAGGAATGCCGAAAAGCTTTTCTGTATAGATTTCACCTTCTGGGAAAAGTGACCGGAATTGTTTTTTGGTGAGCATGATAGTGGATTTAGATACTGTCACTGCTTGACTGTAAGTCTTTGCTTTAGGAAAGTAGTTGATGTTGAATACCATGATCAAAAGTGCTCTTATCTTATGTGGAATGAACTGAAAGAATGGGATCAGGCTATGTGGTTCTAAAGGGAACCAGAAGCTTGGTGTTTGGATGATATAGTTGCTAGAAATTCGTTTGACTTCATTGGCAAAAATGACTTGATTTTGTTTACTCCCTACATGTTCAATTACAGAGTTGGAAAAAACTAAATCAAAGTCTCCTTTATCAAAGGGAAGTGAAAGCGCATTCCCATTAGTATATTCAAAGTAAATTTTATCTTCTTCGTCCAGATGAATCTTTTGGATATTGAGTAGTGTAATTGTACAATTACTCTTATCCCAGCCGATGTTTTTCCAGAATCTTTTATCACCGCCAACATCTAATATTTTATTACTCTCTTTTTGTTGAATGATTTGATCGATATATTTCTCTAAATATGCAAAGCGTTTTCTTCTAAGCCCGTTAACAAATGAGCTTTTTTGATCGTGATCGAAAAGATTATTGAAAATGCCCATAAGAAAACTTTAATAGGTCCTAATTAGGATAGTTCTTCGTTTGTAGTTTCTTTGCTTTGCTGATATGCGTTAATAAAATATCCTGAAAAAAAGCTTGTGATAGCGGTGATGAATAAATAAGTATCAATATTAGCCGTAAATGTAGGAAAGAATAGTCCAATTTTTAAAAGAACAACCAGAAGTGCTAGTTGCCAAAGTTTTCCAGATGCAGTTCTCATAACTTTTATGCCCTGATGTATAAGGGCGCCATAGATTAGGATGTACAAGAGCATGCCAATAAATCCGGTTTGTACACCAATGATGATGAATTGGTTTTCTCCTCCGGTATTGAACCCGCTGACACCCGATACTCGGCCAGATTCGCCCAAACCTAATCCAAGGGGATTGTTGATCATCGCTTCGATGCCGGCAACCCATTCTAGCACGTGGCCAAGACTGGATGTGTTTTGAAATGTGATGGTATTAATGATAAAATCATATAAATCGCCTTCTAATAAAAAGGCAACATATAGTACCGCGAGAATTGCGGTGCTATGATAAACTTGTAAAATAGGCTTGTATTTGATAATCCATGCATAGGCATAGAATACAATAAAATAGTTGAGGAATGAAGCACGCGATGCAGCTAAAAAGATACAGATCAATGAGGCGACTAACGTGATTACTGCAAAGCGGTTTGTTTGAATCAGAAGGGTATTATCTTCTTTGTGTGTAATGCTTACCAGTAGAAATACGAAAAGCATAACTATGCTAGCTGCGTGTTCTAGCGGATTGGCGAAAATGCTGGCAAATCGCTTCATGCCGCTTTCGGTTTCGAAGGTCCAGGTTAGGCCATAATTTCCAGATGTATCTGATTCAAAAAAGTGAGACAAAAATTCAGCATATCCGGTAAAGCTTTGTAGATGCATATTACCGATGCGTTCGCCTAAGACAACTACTGCGGCAATACATCCAATAATGCTGATATAGGCAGTTGTTTTTTTGAGTGAGATCGTTTCTAGATTACAGAATCTGCCTATTCCATAGATAAGCGGGAATAAAGCCAAATTTTTAAAAGCAATTAATTTGGCAACTAAACCATAACTGCCAACTGGCAGAATAATGTATATGATACATAAGGCTGTATAGGCCAGCATTATTTGATCAATAAAGTGCAGCTTAGGTCTTACACGAATTTGTGTGGCTACCAATATGCTCGCCACCAGTAGGATGATTTCTTTGAACGACTGTAAAAGAGGGATTATGCTGGCGAAACCTAATATATAGCTTACGGATAAGGCATTGATATAAATAGGTAAGCCTGCAATAGTAAATAGTAGAAATCCTTCCAGCTTTTTCTGCCAGAGCTGCAAGAGTCCGTATATAAAACTTACTAGGTATATAATGGGAAATAAAAACATGCGTGTTATTTCCAGAAACCATACATGCCCTGATCAAGCTCATAGCTTTCCCAGTGTTTTCTGGGTCTTTGAGGTTGTTGCTTAGCCCATGCCCACATTCGCTGAAGACCTTGTTCTAAATTGGTAAGATCGCGATAGCCTAGAATGTCTACTGATTTATGATGTGCAGGTAAAGCGTTTTTCACCTCATGTCTTTGTTCTAGGTATTGAATGTCACTGCCACCAACAATGCTTTGTAACAAATTAGCTGCTTCAGCAATACTGGTTTCTGTACTACCACCTAGGTTGATGATTTGATGTGAGGCTTTTGGACTGGTAGCAGCTAACCAAAGTGGTTGCATACAATCATCAATATACGTAAAAGCACGTTTTTGGCTTCCATCTCCAAAAATGCTAAAGGGTTCGCCATTTATTTTTTGGTACATCCAGATGCCAAGTACGTTGCGATACTTATCCCAGATATTTTGTTTAATACCATACACATTGTGTGGTCTGATAATACACCAATCTAGGCCATGCTGTTCGCCTGCAATTTGTATATCCATTTCGCATGCATATTTGGCTACGCCATAAGGATCTATCGGTGCAGGCTGATGGTGTTCTTCAAAAGGAGGTGTGCCGATACCGTACACCGCCATGCTAGAGGTGAATACCAATCTTTTCACGCCAAAAGCAATACAATTGTTCACAATGTTTGCGGTAGCGATAAGATTATTGGTATAGTTGAATTTGCGAATGAATGGACTTAATCCTTCGGCTGCATAAGCAGAGAAATGAAACACATATTCAATATTGTGTTGCTCGAAAACTGGTTTCAAATCATCTGTTGCGGTATCGAGTTGATAAAAAACTACACCTTCGGGTATGTTTTCTACATATCCTCCGCTTAAATTATCTATTCCTACTACAGTATAATCAGATTGCTGTTGCAAGATCCATTCAGCCATTCTGGCGCCAATCATACCCGCAACACCTGTTATCAGAACACTTTTCATAAATTAAATCAATTGTATTGAATACTACCGCTAAAACCATCTTTGATACCCTTCCAAACAGCTCGTAGTTTTTGGAACCTGAGTCGGGCTACAAAATAGGCCATTACCCCTACTGTGTAAAAAAAATTATAGAGGAAAACCGTTGGCACAAAGATCGGTTTTGTGTAGGCTTTTAACAACCAGATTCTATTTCGAAAATTTAAATAGTGCACTTTAGGGCTCAACATACCTTCTTTATGCTTCTTTTTATGTGCCATACCGGCGATATGGTAAATAACCGATGCGGGTTGGTAGCATAAGCGGTAACCTAGTTTTCTTATTCTAAAAGAAAGGTCTACGTCCTCGTAATAGATGAACAGGTTCTCAGGTAAAAGACCAGTTTTTTTGAGAATGGATGTCCTGACTAAAAACGCACAACCGGTAATCCAGTCAGTCTGCAACACTTGATTATACTTCGCATGGTCTTTTTGTTGGTATCCTCGGGTATAGGTTCTGCCTAAGAAAGCATTATAAAATGAACCAGCATCCCATAGTAAACTACGGTTGTGATGGAAAAAAATTTTCGGCTGTACAACGCCAATCGAATTGTCTTTTTCCAGCATGGAAATTAGCGGTTCCAAGAAATTGGGCTCAACAAATGTGTCGTTATTTAAAAGTAGTACGTAGGTGAATGCATGCTCAATAGCATACTGCATGCCTAAGTTATTGCCCCCAGTAAAGCCAAGGTTTTTGGGTGATTGTATTAATACAATATTCGGGTAGGCGCTTTTCAGCTTTTCTCCCGAACCATCTTCAGAGCCATTGTCAACCACTATCACACAGTGGTTTTTATAGCTAATATTTTGTAAGGATTGGATGCAGTCACTTGTGAGCTGAAAACTATTCCAGTTCACCAAAACGATCGCAACAGAATCATGCGTTGGTGTCATATATTTTCTTCAGATTGGAGAGAAAAAAGAGATAGATGCATAATGAGATAATCTCTATTGCTAGAGGGTATAATCCCCAAAGTACTATGTTAGTAGATTGAATCAACACAATGGAGAGTATCAATGCAGCAATCATTAAGCATAGGCCGGCTTTAAAAAGTTGTTGATACTTGTCGCGCACTAATAGCTCAATAACATTGAAAGCATTTAGCGCAGCAACAAGTGGTACAAATGAAATTAGCCTTACAAAAAGAATGGTTGTTTCGTCCTGTTGTCCTGTAACAAGCCATACAAGCGGTTCAGGCCAGACTGCTATTGCAGTGCCGATGATTGTGAAGAGTACTGCAAAAAGCTGGTTAAGATGCTTTTTCATTTTTCTTGCGTGAGTAGGGTTCAATTGAAATTGCCTTACCGCTTCAGGAAAAACTGCACTGGCAAAAGCAATGATGAATAACCTAAATGACCAGACGATTTTATCGCATACAGCATAAGCACCTAGTATCACACTGCTGCTATAGCCTGATAGAAAGAAGATGAGTAATGATTGTTGTACCTGTGCTGTTAGATTATTGCCCGCCAAAGGAAGGTTTTGTTTGAGTAGTTTGATTACTTTCTTCCATTGAATACCTACCCATTGAATCTGCCATTGTTTGTGTAGATATATATGCAAGCATAAGTAGCTAATTAAACTGCTCGTGCCTAAGATGCAATTTACCAAATATGCGTCTGATGGTTGTTGAATGCCCAATAGTATGGCTGCGGCCGCTAATAGTTTGGACAGAAGATTGGCGATATTATGGGGTAGTATCTTTTGCAGTCCGGTATAAAAGCACAGGGGGTTCAATACTTCTGCAACAATCAAAGGGGTAGAAAAAATAAATAGTTGCTGATATTTTGCTTCAAGCAATGGCGTGAATAACAGACAAATGAATGGGATCATCAATACCATCAGTCTGAGCGCGATTGTTTCTGTATACACAACAGAACGTTGCTGACTATTGCTAGTAGTAGCCATTTCTTTAACGCCCGATAAGCTAGTGCCATAGTTCACGAGAATGCCCATGATGGTTGCATAGGCAAGCGCAACGCTGACCGTACCAAAAGCTTCCATGCCAATGACGCGAATGATGATAGGGAATAAGAGCAGCTGTATGATGGCATTAGAGACCTGAATCATGCTCAAATGCGTGAAATTGCTAATAAAAGGTATCCTTGTAATGTTACGAATGATAGACATACAAGAATATGGTGTTGCTGGTGATATGCTTTAGCAAAATGATCTTTTTATGATTCAAACCTTAAAGGCCACTTCCATACTTCTCGGCAACTATTCGTACATTATCCAGCGACCAGCTACGATCACATTCTGAGTTTAGTTCCTGAAGTAAGTCTGTAAATGCAAGGGTTAGTTTACTATCGCTATGTGGCCGAATAAGTTCAATTTTATACATAGCCGATCCGTTAGGGTTTTGTTTAAGGCGGCATAGACCAGGCAGTTGCTTATTCCATGAATTACCGCCCGGAGGATGCATAATTATATTGGCATCATAATTATCTGGAAAAGACTGTGTCAATCCGGGTGTATTGGAGAAGGTAGTCACTAATGGAAAGGATGGGCCAATCTGCACTATCCAAAGATCTGGATAGCCACCAGTTCTTACCTGATTTCCTGTCCAAGCGTCATGAATGTATAAGTCTGCTTCAACACGAATAACGTTGTGTTCTGGAAGGTTTGATTTTTCGAAGTAAACGTATACTGAGTTAAAAGGTCCAAATACGCGGCTATTGTCGAAATTGTGTAATCTGTTATTGCTTACAGGGCCTTGTCCATTAGAGATTTGGAAATCATCAACTTTGCCCTGCTCAAAATTATTGAAGTAGATCTCTGTTCTTTTAGTCAGGTTTTTGGTACAACCGCTCAGCGCAATGCTGATGAGTAACCAAAACAGACCTAAAAAATATTTTCCTGTTTGGATAGGCATATCATCAAAAATACAGGCAAATTCGGCATATACAACATCCTGTTAATTAAGATAATTGGTTTTGGTAAGCCTGTCCATTTATTACCTTCGCGCCATGCCCATGGCCAAAGTACGTATCATTAACCAGTCGCCACACCCGCTGCCAGCCTATGCTACGGCAGGTTCTTCAGGTATGGATTTGCGTGCCAACCTAGATCAGCCCATGGAACTAGCCCCCATGCAGCGAGTTTTGGTGCCTACCGGCTTATTTATTGAATTACCGGAGCATCTGGAAGCACAAGTGAGGCCTAGGAGCGGCTTGGCCATCAAACAGGGGATTACTTGTTTGAATACCCCGGGGACTATTGATGCGGATTATCGTGGAGAAATCAAAGTGATTTTGATCAACTTGTCTGGTGAAACCCAGCTCATTCAGCACGGAGATCGTATTGCACAGCTGGTGATTCAACAGGTAGAAAAGATTGAATGGGTTGAAGTGGAACAGCTTAACGAAACAGCCCGCGGTGCAGGAGGCTTTGGCCATACCGGAAAAAACTAATTATGAAGCAAACCATCTTTGTTCTTACTATTTTTTCATTCTTCTTTGCTTGTAAGCCAGCACAGAAAGTGCAAAAAATTGAGCAGGCTATCTATAATAAGGATACCACTGGTTCAGTGAGGGTAAAAGAAACACCCAAAATTGATTCCGCAGCAATCGTGCGTGATATCATGCAAAAAGTAATGATGCGCAAGATTGACATAACCACTTTTGAAGCGAAGATTAAAGTGGATTATGAGGATAAGGATGATGCAAACTCAATTACTGCTTACGTAAAGCTGAAAAAAGATTCTGTCATCAATATAAAACTCACTTACCCGGTCATTGGTGTATTATTCGAATTGCAGGCATTCAAGGATAGTGTGATTTTGTTGAACCATCGTAACAAGACTGTACAGTACAGAAAAATATCTTACCTGCAGGAAATCACTGAAATACCTTTCGACTTCACTACACTGCAGGATATGATTCTTGGTAATCCTGTTTTTGTAAATGGAACCATTGTCTCCTATAAGGATAGCGATGCCGGGCTTTTGGTTTTGGTAAATGGAGATATTTTCAAGCACCTGATTACATTGGAGAAGGATGAGTTTAAAGTAACGCATAGCAAGTTGGACGATATTCACGCAGAGCGTAACAGAACTTGTGATATTACCTTGTCGAACTATGAAACGCTAGGTGCGTATAAGTTCTCAACACTTCGAAAGATATCTATTGCGGAGAAATCTAAGCTAGATATATCGCTCGATTTCAAGAAGCCATCATTTAATCAGCCACTTACGCTAAATTTCAGTATTCCCAGAGGCTTCAAGCGCCAATAAGCAATAAGACTATCTAATAAGGAACTTCCTAGTAGGTGGGGGGCTCAATTTTCCAAGGCTGAGATTTATCCACGCTTATCACAGCTTCAATAGATTCTTGGAAATAAGGAATGGCGTTGCCGATACGAAAGAATAAGTTTCTGCCCCAACTTCTGAGCGAGTTTGTTGGTGGAGTTGGCTTGTAAGTGAATTTTTTGATGCGTACAGCGAAACCATCATTCAAGGTTTTAAAGTACTGATGAATTTCGGCAGCAGAATATTCTTTCCAGTGGTGCCCATACGTTACATACTCGAAAATTTGCGGAACGCTTATGCCGATACCTTTAAAGGTTAGTACATTATAGATGGTTCTGAAAATCGCATAAAATGTGATGGCATTAGGCGTGCTTAGATAGATAATACCATGGTCCTTCATGATGCGGTGTACTTTCTTCCAGAACGCAATAGGATTGAAAGTGATGTGCTCAAAGATTTCTGCAAAAATGATTGCGTCAAAGTGGTTCTCTATTGTTGCCAGCTGATCTAATGTTTCAAGATTATTTTCTGTAACAAGTGTAAGACCATTGCTTTGGGCTCTTTCTTGGACAAGTGGCAATGTGCTGAATGCCGATACATCCATGGCAACCACTTCGTAGCCAAGAAAATGAAGCAATAAAGATGAATGCAGGTAGTGGCTGCCAATATCTAGGATTTTGGATGTTGGTGCTACTGTAGCAAGAATGGTTTCACCCATCACTTGGAAACGCTTTCGGTGATACTGGAAGTAAGTAATGTCGTTGGATACGTTCGCCGCTACCACAAGTTTTTCTACCTTGTCCAGCGCTTCTTTAACCAGTATTGATTGATCAGACATTCTTGATGGATGAGTGTTTCCTGCAGTTTATTGCATCATGGCTGCTTGGGACAGCAATATTAGAAATCTTTTCTTAGGATAAGTGATGCTATTGGCCATTTTCTTAACCAGCTCTTAACGAATTCGTTGAATATTCCTAAAAATTTCCAGCAGCGATAATTTTTTTGCTGTTTCACCGTTATGTTTGGGATTCACCCGACTAATTATCCATTGATCATGCTGAAAAGAATTGTCTTCCTGCTCGCTGTTTTGTTGGCCTCTACACTTGTACAGGCGCAGCAGACAAAGGAAGAATTACAGCGTCGTCAGCAGGAGTTGCAGCGTGAGATCAATGAACTGAATGCTACTTTGGGTGAAATTCAGCGCAGCAAGAAAAAGTCAATTGGTCAATTGGCCATCGTACAGCGTAAAATTGCTAAGCGTCAGGAACTGATCAATAGCATTGGCAGAGATATCCGCAGAATTGATGATGAATTGTTTCTTAATGAGCGTGAAATCTATCGCCTCAATAAGGAATTGGATACACTGAAGCATCAATATGCCCAGAGTATTCAATTTGCCTATAAGAACAGAGGTAGCTATGAATACCTGAATTTTCTTTTTTCTGCAAAGAACTTCAACGATGCTGTTAAACGTATTGCTTATCTGAAGAGTTATCGTCAGCAGCGCGAAACACAGGCTGTTGCCATCAATAAAACCCACACCCTTTTACAGGAACGAATGGGTATGTTGGCCATCAACAAAGAAGAAAAAACCAAAACCTTGAGTTCTCAAAGTGAGCAATTAAAGGTTTTGGAAGAAGATAAACAGGAGCAGGCTCAGGTAGTGAAGCAATTAAAGGATCAGGAAAAAGATTATCAGGCACAATTACGGAAGCGAGAAAAAGAGCGTCAGGATTTGCGCAGAGCTTTGGATGCAGCCATCAAGCGTGAAATTGAAGATGCACGTAGAAGAGAGCGTGAACGAATAGCCAAACAGGCTGAAGCCGCCAAGAAAGCAGGAGCCAATAATGCACCAGCCGATAAAGAAACTGTAGCCGCTAAGCCCAAAAATGCAGAACCTGTTACAGGAGGCATTGCTGCCCGCCCTAGGGAGAATCGTGAAGTAAGTGCTTTTGAATCTACACCCGAAGGTCTGACGATGTCGCTCAATTTTGAGAAGAACAGAGGACGCTTACCATGGCCAGTAGAGTCGGGTATTGTCACCGGTGAATTTGGTACACATACTATTCCGGGTACTCGTTTGGCAGAAAAGAACGATGGTATTATTATTACTACCAAAGCGGAATCAAGTATCCGCTGTGTGGCAGATGGAGAAGTGGCCAGAATTTTTGATCTCGGGGAATACCAAGGTGTGATGGTGCGTCATGGTAAGTATTTCACTATTTATAGTCGCTTGTCTTCAGTGAATGTATCCAAAGGACAAACTGTGAATGCAGGTACAGTCATTGGTAGAAATGCGCAGAACCTTGATGGCGATTATAAGGTAGAGTTTCTCGTGATGAACGAGAAGGGCGCCAATCTGGATCCGGAAACTTGGCTCAAGCGCCGATAGTAGATAGATTACCATTCTATCATCCTATCATTCATTCATCCCCTCATTCACTCATTGTTTATTTCGGTATCTTACGGCAAATCGCTTGCTGTATGCAGAAATACATTCTGGCATTTGATCAAGGCACTACCAGTAGTAGGGCCATTGTTTTCGATCAAAAGGGTGGCATCATCGCAGTTGCACAAAAAGAATTCACCCAAATTTTTCCTCAGCCCGGATGGGTTGAGCATGACCCCAATGAAATCTGGAGCACACAATTAGGTGTTGCCGCAGAAGCCATCACCAAAGCCGGCTTAACGGTTGAACGTATTGCCGCCATCGGTATTACCAATCAAAGAGAAACCACAGTGGTGTGGGATCGACATACTGGTCAGCCCGTATATAATGCCATTGTATGGCAAGACAGGCGCACAGCCGCATACTGCGATCAACTGAAAGCAGCAGGCCATGCCGGTATTATACAAGCCAAGACAGGTTTGGTCATTGATGCTTATTTCTCTGCAACTAAACTGAAGTGGATTTTAGATCATGTGCATGGCGCTAGAGAAAAAGCCGCCAAAGGTGATCTTTGCTTTGGTACGGTAGATAGTTGGTTGCTGTGGAAGCTTACGAACGGACAAGTACATGCTACCGATGTGTCCAATGCATCGCGTACCATGTTGTATAATATTCATACACTTAGTTGGGATCATGATTTATTACAATTGATGGATATTCCTGCTGCTGTATTACCAAAAGTGCGTAGCAGCAGTGAAGTCTATGGCAGCACCAATCATATTCTTACGGCACATGCCATTCCTATCGCAGGCATTGCTGGAGATCAGCAAGCAGCTTTATTCGGACAAATGTGTACACAGCCCGGCATGGTGAAAAATACGTATGGTACAGGTTGCTTTATGCTGATGCAAACCGGTACCAAAGCGGTTCCTTCTAAAAATCATTTGCTCACAACTATCGCATGGCAAATCAATGGTGTTACGGAATATGCTTTAGAGGGTAGTGTGTTTATTGCAGGCGCAGTAGTACAATGGCTGCGCGATGGATTGGGTATTATCCGCAGTTCAGCAGAAGTGGAATCATTGGCTGCGTCTGTTAATGATACTGGCGGTGTTTATGTAGTACCTGCATTCGCAGGATTGGGTGCACCATATTGGAATCAGCATGCAAGAGGAACGATTACTGGTATCACCAGAGGCACAACTGCTGCGCATATAGCAAGAGCCGCACTAGAAAGTATTGCGTACCAAACGATGGATGTATTGAAAGCGATGGAAGCAGATGCAGACATTGCGATTAAAGAGCTGCGTGTAGATGGTGGTGCTACTGCGAATGATTTATTGATGCAGTTTCAAAGTGATGTCTTGCAGACAAGGGTTGTTCGTCCGCGTATTACTGAAACCACTGCATTGGGTGCAGCATATCTTGCAGGTTTAGCAGTTGGTTATTGGCCAAGTCTAGAATCGATACAAAGTCAATGGCAGGTAGAAAAAGCGTTTACCGCAACTATGCCTGCTGATGCGGTTGCTGCTAGAACAAAAGGTTGGCAAAAAGCTATTCATACCACCATTGCAGGTGCAAATATTGACGTGTAGGCAATCATGAACAGGCAGGAATCGATTCATCAAATACAGTCAACCCAGCAATGGGATATCTTGATTATTGGCGGCGGTGCTACCGGATTAGGTACCGCGCTGGATGCTGCATCGCGCGGATACAAAACCCTGCTGGTTGAGAAAGATGATTTTGGTAAAGGCACTTCGAGTAAAGCCACAAAATTGGTGCATGGCGGGGTTCGTTATTTGGCGCAGGGTAATATCAAACTAGTGATGGAAGCCCTCAAAGAAAGAGGTCGCTTATTGCGCAACGCGCCACACCTCACCAATCGTTTATCTTTTGTTTTGCCTGTATATAGTGTGTGGGATTATTTCTATTATGGTATTGGTTTACTGCTCTATGATTTACTTTCTGCTAATTGGAGTTTGGGCGCAACACGTGTACTATCCAAAAGAGGAGCGCTCAAAGCATTACCCGGCTTATCAGCCAAAGGCTTGGTAGGTGGGGTGCGCTTTTATGATGGACAGTTTGATGATACACGTCTTGCGGTTGAGTTAGCTAAAACGGCTACCATACATGGCGCTACCATATTAAACTATTGCAGTGTACATGCTTTTGAAAAAAGTGGTGAACAAATCGTTGGTGCTTGGTTAACGGATCATCTTAGCGGACAACAATACTTAGTCAACACAAACTCCTGCATCAATGCAACAGGTGTTTTTGCAGAAACGGTGATGCAATTAGATGAGCCCAATCCCGGCATTGCCGTGTCTCCATCGCAGGGCATACACTTGGTGGTTGATCAAGATTTCTTTCCCGGTCATCAGGCACTCATTATTCCCAAAACAGATGATGGCCGTGTATTATTTGCCGTTCCTTGGCAAGGGAAAGTAATATTAGGTACAACAGATACACCTGTTACTGCCATTACCGCTGAGCCTATGCCAATGGAAGCCGAGATTGATTTTGTCATCAGTCATTTCAATCGCTATTGCAATAAGCCAATTACAAGAGCAAATGTGTTATCGGTGTTTGCTGGCTTGCGGCCATTGGTCAAATCAAAGGGACAAACACATACTTCACTCTTGTCGCGAGATCATAGTATTATCATTCACAAAAGTGGATTGGTCAGTATTGTAGGAGGTAAGTGGACGACATATCGTAAGATGGCGCAAGATGCAGTTGACAATGCGGTCTTTGTTGCTCATGGTAAAAAGCTTGCGTGTAAAACCAAAGAACTGTCTATTGGTAATTGGCAAAAGCCTCTAGATAAAACGGCGCCATTGTTTGAATATGGAAAAGATGCAGCAACTATTCGATTATGGATGCAAGAACCGAAATGGGCAGAGCGCATTCATCCTGACTATGCTTACACCAAAGCAGAAATACGCTGGCATGTAGCAGCTGAAATGGCCATGACGGTAGAAGATGTTTTAGCCAGAAGAATTCGCTTGCTCTTTTTAGATGCACGTGCTGCAATGGATGCCGCGCCAGCTGTTGCAGCATTGATGGCGGAACTATTGCAAAAGGATAAGCATTGGCAAGAAACACAGGTCAATAGTTTTCGCGTATTAGCGCAACAATATTTGCTATCTTAAATTACTAAACGATTGCATATGACTCCCTTTGTGTCGGAACTCTTGGGTACAGCCCTCATCATTATTTTCGGTGATGGTGTTGTTGCCAATGTTTTACTCAAAAATTCCAAAGGCAATAATGGCGGTTGGATTGTCATCGCTTTTGGTTGGGCTATGGCGGTGTTCATTGCAGTCTATGTATCGGCTTCGGCAAGTGGCGCGCATTTGAATCCGGCGGTAACGCTTGCGCTGGCTTTTTTGGGCAAGTTTGACTGGGCTTCGGTACCTAGTTACTTGCTAGCGCAATTATTGGGTGGTATGCTAGGTGCTTTCTTGGTCTGGGCGGTCTATCGGCATCATTATGATGCTACTGAAGATGCCGACCTAAAGTTGGCCACATTCTGTACGGGTCCTGCTATGCGCAACTACCCACAGAATTTTTTGACGGAGTTGCTGGCAACTTTCATTTTTATTGTAGCCATCTTATTCATCTCTAAACCAATGGATGCTTCCGGTCAGGCTTTCGGACTAGGTGCTTTGGGTGCCCTGCCGGTAGCTTTACTGGTCTTGGGCATGGGCCTTAGCTTGGGTGGTCCAACAGGCTATGCGATCAATCCGGCCAGAGACCTAGGTCCAAGAATCATGCATTTTATCTTGCCTATTAAGGGCAAGCGTGATAGCGACTGGGCCTACAGCTGGGTGCCGGTGCTGGGGCCAGTTGGTGGAGCCCTGCTGGCTGCCTGGGTTTTCCAGACCTTTTTATCTTGATTTTACGATGCTTTTCCGGCCTTTTATATAGCGGGTTTTTGCCTTTGCAAAGGGGGGCTAAAAAAACTCGCTTTTTTTGTTGAAAATTCCCATTCGGTGAAAGGGGGATACCCTTACCTTTGCGGCCTGAAATAAAACCTATTCGACATTATGGCTACAAAGGGTAAGATCAAACAGATCATCGGTGCCGTAGTAGACGTGCAATTCGAAGGCAAACTGCCTGAAATTTATAACGCATTGGAACTGAAGCGTCCCAATGGCGAAACCCTGGTTCTGGAAGTACAGCAGCACCTGGGTGAGGACAGCGTACGTACCATTGCGATGGACGGTACAGAAGGTCTGGTTCGTGGAACCGAAGTGATCGACACTGGTAAAGCCATTGCCATGCCTACTGGCGACGGTATCAACGGTCGTCTGTTCAACGTAACAGGTGATGCGATTGATGGTCTGCCTCAGGTAAGCAAGGAAAACGGTCGTCCTATCCACGCCATGCCGCCATTATTTGAAAACCTGAGTACTGCTACAGAAGTACTGTTCACAGGTATCAAAGTAATCGACCTGATCGAGCCATATGCAAAAGGTGGTAAGATTGGTTTGTTCGGTGGTGCGGGTGTAGGTAAAACCGTATTGATTCAGGAATTGATCAACAATATCGCCAAGGGTTATGGTGGTCTGTCAGTATTCGCCGGTGTAGGTGAGCGTACTCGTGAGGGTAACGATCTGCTGCGCGAAATGATTGAAGCAGGCATCATGAAGTACGGCGATGCGTTCAAGCATAGCATGGAAGAAGGTGGCTGGGATCTGAGCAAGGTTGATATGGAAGGTCTGAAAGATTCTAAAGCAACTTTCGTATTCGGTCAGATGAATGAGCCCCCCGGTGCCCGTGCACGTGTGGCCCTGTCTGGTCTGACAATCGCCGAATATTTCCGTGATGGAGATGGTACTGGTAAGGGTAAGGACATCCTGTTCTTCGTAGATAATATCTTCCGTTTCACTCAGGCAGGTTCTGAGGTATCAGCCCTCTTGGGTCGTATGCCTTCAGCCGTAGGTTATCAGCCTACACTGGCTACTGAAATGGGTCTGATGCAGGAGCGTATCACTTCAACCAAGAATGGTTCAATCACCTCTGTACAGGCCGTTTACGTACCTGCGGATGACTTGACTGACCCTGCGCCTGCAACTACTTTCGCGCACTTGGATGCTACAACCGTATTGAGCCGTAAGATTGCGGATTTGGGTATCTATCCTGCGGTTGACCCACTCGATTCTACTTCAAGAATTTTGACACCTGCTATCGTAGGTGAAGCACACTATAACTGCGCTAACCGTGTGAAGCTGATCCTTCAGCGTTACAAGGAACTACAGGACATCATCGCCATCCTCGGTATGGATGAATTGAGTGATGATGATAAGATGACTGTTGCACGTGCCCGTAAGGTGCAGCGTTTCCTCAGTCAGCCTTTCCACGTAGCTGAGCAGTTCACCGGTTTGAAAGGTGTATTCGTAAATATCGATGACACTATCCGTGCATTCAATGCAATCATGGATGGTGAAGTAGATGAATACCCTGAAGCAGCTTTCAACCTGGTAGGTACTTTGGAAGATGCCATTGAGAAGGGTAAGAAACTCCTGGCTCAGGCTCAGGCTTAATTGAATCTGCTAGCGAAAGCTAGATAATGAATTGAACTAAGTATGCATTTAGATATTTTAACACCAGAGAAGAAGTTGTACAGCGGCGAAGTGTACGGCGTTCAACTGCCAGGCATCACTGGTTTGTTTGAAGTACTCGACAAACACGCGCCTATGGTGAGTGCTTTGAAACAGGGTAACCTGAAGATCCTTAAGGATCAGAAGCAATCAGAGAACTACACCATTCAAGGTGGCTTTGTTGAAGTACTCAACAACAAGGTTACTGTACTGGTGGAAGGTGCTGTAGAAGCATAAGCATATTAAGCGGATATTGAAAAGCCCCTGCAAACTGCGGGGGCTTTTTGTTTAATATGCTGCGCGATAGTTGACTTGTATATTTTTTTCCGTCCATTTGCTGGTATCAATTTGAACAGGTTGTATTGTATTGCCATCTGATTGATGTGCGAACCAGCCGTCTTTGAGCACCACAATAACACTATATTTTCCAGCAGGTAAAGCTTGTCGAAACTTTCCTGATTGATCCGCAACACAAGTAGCAATAGGCCGCACCGAGTTCAATGGCTTGTATAATCCGTGTTCATTTAGTTGTAAAGCGGTTGTAGCAATAGGCGCATAAAAATGAATGGTTGCAGCTAGGGCTTGTCCCTGTGTGTTTGTTTTAGGTAAATCCGGTGAAGGCATCTGATTGCCGGTAATTTCCGTAACTATTCCATAAACCCCTTGTAGGTTTTGCTTATTAGATTGTTGGCTAACACAGCCAACGCAAAGAAAGAATGAGAGTAGGTACTTCATCATAGCATGAATTTCGGATTTTGTTGAATTAGTTAGCTGTTCAATAGCTGAAAGTTGTGGCAATTTTAGTAACGCGATGTACAGATTTGTAAATTCACCTCCACATTAAACGCAAATGAGAAAACTGATTTTGGGATTATTGCTTTTTTCTCCGGCTGTATTATTTGCACAGGAGAAAACCAATAAGCAGGTATTGCAATCTTTATCGCAATCGCTGCAGCAACAGTATCAAAGAGATAGTGTACAGCTTACTGCATTGGTGAAGCAAAAAAAAGCTGTACATAGCTTTAAAACAGTAGGTGGCAATCTTGCACAGCTAACAGGTATTGCACCGAATCAGTTACCTGAGTATACAGTAGTAGATAACAATACTACGGCAGCAGCAACAACTAGTACACAAACACTATGGCAGGGAGGAAGTACTGGGCTTGGATTAACCGGAGGCATTCAAGCGCTATCAGGTAAGCTGGGTATATGGGATGGCGGACGCGTTTTCTTTGATCATGTAGAATTTCAGGGAAAAGGTGGATTGCAAATGGACAATCCTTCTGCAGCAGATGATCATGCAACGCATGTAGCTGGTACTATGATTGCCAAAGGTGTGAATACAGTAGCGCGTGGTATGGCTTATGGTAACAGAGGATTAATTGCGTACGACTTCAATAACGATGTTGCGGAGATGGCAATTCAGGCAGGAGATTTATTATTATCTAACCACTCTTATGGAACGATTGCTGGATGGCGTATTAATACATCCTCCGGTAATAGATGGGAGTTCTGGGGTGAACCTAACGCAACTGAAGATTATAATTTCGGTTACTACGATCCACGTGCTCGTTTTTGGGATTCCATCACTTTTGCTGCACCGTTTTATTTGCCTGTGAAATCATCGGGTAATAACAGAAGTCAGAACGGGCCATCTATTGGTTTGCCATACTGGAGAAGAAATGCTTCCGGTGTATGGGATTCTATTCCTGCAAGAGAAGCGGGTATCTATAGTAATGATGGATATGATATTATTCCCACTTATGGTAATGCGAAAAATATCTTAACCATTGGTGCTGTATTGTCCATTCCAGGAGGTTATAAACGTCCAACCGATGTACAGATTTCCAACTTCAGCAGTTGGGGTCCTACAGATGATGGTAGAATCAAACCTGATCTAGTGGGTATGGGGGTAAGTCTGACCAGTCCTGTGTTTGGTGGTAACAATAACAATACTAGTGCCTATGGCATATTGAGTGGTACTTCTATGTCAACCCCAAATGTAACAGGCTCATTGCTTTTGTTACAAGAATTACATCATCGCTTAACCGAAGGGCGATTTATGCGGGCTTCGACTTTGAGGGGTTTAGCGATTCATACTGCCGATGAAGCAGGTAGTTCAGACGGTCCTGATTATGTGCATGGTTGGGGATTATTGAATGCAGAGAAAGCCGCGAATGTGATTCGCAATCAGCAGAATAATCATCAGTTTTTTGAGCGAACCTTGGCGCAGGGTAGAGATACTACGATACAAGTGATTGCATCAGGTAAAGGTTCTTTGGTGGTAACATTATGCTGGACTGACCCGCCCGGTGAAGTAAATTTTTCGGATCGGTATAATAACAGAACCCCTAAGCTCATCAATGATTTAGATATTCGTGTTACCAGTGGCGCAAATACTTTTCTGCCTTGGCGATTGGATCCGGCTAATCCTTCTGCTGCAGCTACCAGAGGCGATAATATTCGGGACAACGTAGAGAAAATAGAAATCCCGAATGCTATCGCAGGGCAGACGTATACTATTCGTATCAGCCACAAAGGCAGTTTACAAAATGGAGTTCAGGCATACTCTGTGATCATGAGTGGTGTAAATGGTGTTGCGTATTGTGCCTCTGCGCCAAGTTCAAATGCAGACAGCAGAATCAATAACCTCACGTTCGGGAGTATCAATAATACACCAGCTGTAGGTTGTACTACTTATAGCGACTATACCAATCTTACTGCATCTGTAAGGCCAGGACAAGTATTGCCTATTTCCATTACTGCAGGTACTTGTGGCGCTAATAAGGACAAAATTGTTCGAGTATATATTGATTGGAATGGCGATGGTGATTTTGTGGATGCCGGTGAATCTGTTGCAACAAGTACAGTGATTGCTGCTACAGGTGTATTTACCGCTGATATTACTGTGCCTGCAACAGCTGTGCCGGATACCAGAATCAGGATGCGCGTTGTACTAATGGAAACAACAAGTGCAGCGAATATCAATCCTTGTGGTACTTATACAGGCGGTGGCGAAACACAAGATTATAGTATTCAAGTATTGGCCAACACAACTGATCTTGCTGTGGAAGATATTACAGAGCCTGTAAACAATGATTGTATCAAGCCTCAACAGTTTGTCTCTGTGCGTGTACGTAATATGGGTGAGAACATCAATCAGGGCACAGCGATTATTTACACAACAGAAGTTCGTCAGGGAACTACATTAGTGCAGACTTTGCGCGATACACTTCGCTCAGGTGTAGCAAAAGGTGATTTGTTTACGCTAACACATACAGAACCTTTTCAGGCAAGTGGTACCAGCTTTCAGTTCAATACAACTGTAACTGTTCCAGGTGATCTTAATACTGGTAACAACAGTTTGAGTATTGCTAAAACATATAGTGCAGGACTGAATGCTACTGTTTCGGGGGTACAAGCACAAGTGTGTAATACCAATACTGTTTCATTCCGCGCTACGAGCAATCCTGCTACCGGCTTATTGTGGTATACGCAAGCTAGTGGCGGTTTGCCTGTTGGTGCTGGTGCATCTGCTTTGGTGAATGCATCTGTACCAGGTAATAGAACATTCTATTTAGCACAGAATGATTATGCGGGTAATATTGGCACAACGATTAAAAGTTTGTTCCCTGAAGGTGGGTATAATCAGTTTTCACCGGGTGTACGTATCAGAACATTTTCGCCTATCGAAATCGAGAGCGCTAGATTGTATGTAGGGAATGCTGGACGAATTACTGTTTTTGTTGTGGATAGTGCTAGTTTCTCCATTGTTGCAACAAGAACATTAGATGTACAAGCAACTTCTCCAAACCCTGCGCCGGGCGCGCAAGGCAATCAAGTTGCAGATACAGGTAGAGTCTACCCATTGCAACTGAGGATACCGCAGCCCGGCAGTTATATTATCAAAGTAGATTTTGGTTCATCTGCAACCTTATTCCGCAACAATAATATTCCGCTTGAGCAAAATCCTTATCCAATTACTGTTCCGGGTGTGATGGCAATAACAGGCCATGAGGCAACTGTTACCACAACTCAGTTCTATTATTATTTCTACAACATGCGCGTGCGTTCGTTGGATTGTGCTACCAATGCGCCAAGAACAGCTGTTACAGCTGCTGCGCCATTAAACATCGCTATTACACAAACGGGCAATAATTTGGCGAGTAGCTCATCTGCTGGAGCCATTCAATGGTTCTATAACAATATTCCGCTTCCGGGTACCAATGCACAAAACCTGAATATGGGCCCAACCGGTTCCGGTACGTATAAAGTGCGTCACAGTTTATTGGATTGTGTGTTTGAGTCACCTGAGTTGAATGCAACGATCACTGCACTTACTGTGCTAAACCCAGAGCGCATTGGTTTGCAGGCTGGTCCCAACCCTATGAATGGTATATTGAATATGCGTTATACCAGTACAACTATGCAGCCACATCAGTTGGAATTATTCCATCAGGATGGAAACAGGATGTATCAGGAACGATATCAATCTCCCGGTTTGAATACCCTCGTTAATCGACAGTTCCGATTAGGAGAATTAGCAGCAGGTGTATATGTGTTAAAGCTGACAATGGGTAAAGAAGTCTATCTCACGAAAGTGATTGCACAATAAATCAAATCGCCCCCGCAGTACTGCGGGGGCGATTTTGCTAGTTCAGTTGAGGATCTAAAGGATAGTGAATCATCTGTTGGTATTCGCCACCCATTTCTTTCAATGCTTCTTTCCAGATTTGCTCCGCTTCAGGGTAGAACACAAGTTTCTCAGAACCCTGACTGGTAATCCAACTTTTCTCTTCCAGTTCTTCAGCCAATTGCCCTTCGCCCCAGCCACTATAGCCAAGGTAAAAGCGGATATCTTTTTCTTCGATTAAACCTGCATGGATGTATTGAATAATCTGGGTGAAATCTCCGCCCCAAAAAACACCGGGTACAACTTCAATAGAGTCTGTAATCAAATCCGGTCTGCGATGTAAAATGTGCACAGTATCAGTTTGAACGGGCCCGCCATAATATACGGGGAAATCACAGCCTTCCATATCAGAGAGTAAGTCGCTAACTGTATCTTCTGTTTTTCTATTCAGCACAAATCCACAGGTACCCGTGGCTTCATGATCGCAGAGTAGCACCACTGTGCGAACAAAGTTGGGGTCCTTCAAAAAAGGATCAGAAATCAAGATCATGCCATTCGTTACTGATTCCATAGCTTGAATTAAGGTAAGGATTTTTTCTGCCCGAAAATTACCCTTTTGCCAGTTAAAATACTGGTAAACGTGGCTGCGGACAAGATTTCGCAAAAATCGACGTTTTATATTTGCCTGAATGAAGAGAACGCTACCCCTCATTGTTATTTTAATCTCTCTCTCCTTATTGGGGCTTGTGGTATTGCAAGTCTCCTGGGTAAAAAATATTCTGGAAGTAAGAAAGGGGCAGATACTCTCCAAAGTAGATGAAGCTGGTGTTGCTGTGTCTGCAGATTTAAGTCGCGCTATGTACACATTGCCCGGTAAGCGTAGCTTATTGAAGCGTTTTGGTATTGGGTCTGATTTGTCGATGCGCTTATTGAAAACACCCAGTGTTGCGGAAAAATTCAGTAAAAAAGATATTGAAGAGAAAATCAATCAAGCTTTAAAGGGATCAGGAATTGAAAGAGTGGATGTGGAGTTTGCCATCATCAATATGTATGGTAATGCAGAAATGGTCTCTAGTAATTTTGCACAAAAGTTCTACGACACTACTCATAACAAGCTGCGATTCTATGCCATTATTCCGGAATCATTGATGGAATTGGATGCAATGAATAGCTATGAGAACCTAGCATTAATTGTTCCTGATTTTAACGTGCAAGTATGGGAGTCTTTGCGTTGGGTAATTGTAGGGGCGGTTGTTTTCATGCTTATCATTTTTGCCGCTTTTTATATCACCCTGTCTGCTTTGTTAAACCAAAAGAAATTGAGTGAGATCAAAAGTGATTTCATTAATAATATGACGCATGAGCTGAAGACGCCATTAGCAACGATTGCGTTGGCGGTGGATGCAGTACGGAATGAAAAGGTGCAAAGCAATAAAGAGAAGTTGGATTATTTCACAGGCATTATTAAGGAAGAGAATGTACGGATGAACAAGCATGTGGAAACGATTCTGCAATCTGCTTTGATGGATAGACAAGAATTGCGTTTGCAGCCTGTTGAAATTGATGTGCATTTATTGCTGCATAGTTTGGTAGATAATTATGAACTACAGTTGGCAGATAAGCAGGGTAGTGTGGAATGGAAGCTGAATGCCGCTAACCATATTGTTGAAGCAGACGAAACGCATTTTACCAATATGCTTTCGAATCTCTTGGATAACGCCATTAAGTATTCTAAAGAGCAATTACTGATTCGCGTTAGTACGCATAGTACCAATAAGCATATGGTAATTCGTATTGATGACAATGGTATTGGTATGAACAAGGAAACGGTGAAGCGCATCTTCGAAAAATTTTATCGTGCACATACCGGTAATGTCCATAACGTAAAGGGTTTTGGCCTGGGGATGAGTTATGTGAAGTCTGTGATTGATGCACATAAAGGCCGCATCAAAGTAGACAGTACAATAGGTAAGGGTTCCAGCTTTATTGTAGAAGTTCCGTTGAAAGCAAAGCACTAGTCTTTGCACCATAGCAAACTACCATCTCCATAGCTTAGAAAGCGATAGTTATTGGCCAATGCATGCTGATAAACGCTTTTCCATGCATCGCCTACAACGGCTGATATCAATAGCAGCAAGGTGGATTGCGGCTGATGGAAATTCGTAATCAATGCATCGGCCATACGAATGCGGTAGCCCGGTGCAATGAGTATTTGAGTCTTACACATCAGCCGAGATGTTTGCTGTGATTGCATCCAATCAAGTAAAGCTTCTAAAGCTGCTGTCCTGCTGATGTCTTGTGGTAGCTCATATGCATCCCATTGATGAATCGTCAAGTCGTCTATTGTAATAGTAGCAATGGCTTGTTGTTGTGCATGATGTAAAACCTTCACGCCCATCCAATACAATGTTTCAATCGTGCGTAGAGAGGTGGTTCCTACCGCGATAATCTTTCCAGTTGCCTGCTGCAATTGTTGAATCAACGAAGCTTGCACATCTATCCATTCTGCATGCATGTCGTGGTCTTCGAGCTTCTCAGCTTTCACCGGTTTGAATGTGCCTGCACCAACATGCAGTGTCACAAATGCAGGATGAATATTTTTTGTAGCAAGATTGTTTAGCACGCGTTCTGTAAAGTGTAAGCCAGCTGTTGGCGCTGCTACAGAGCCATCATGCTGTGCATATACTGTTTGATATCTTTCTGCATCACTCGCTTCAGTAGCCCTATTCAAATAAGGTGGCAAAGGAATAGAACCTGCTGCGTGCAATACTTCTGCAAAGCTGAGGTTTGCTTGGTTCCAAGAGAAGTGAATCAAAAAGCAATCATGCAGACTAGCTGCCTTGGTTGCTTCAATGATCAAGGTTTGTCCATGATACACTACTTCTAATACCAAACTGCCCTCTTTCCATTTTTTTGCACCACCAATCAGGCATCGCCAATAGACTTCCCTTCTTGAGAGCATCGCTGTAGTGATATCGCTGTATCGATCATCCGGTTCCAAGCAAAAGATTTCTATTTGTCCGCCAGTTGCTTTCTGAAACAGCAATCTTGCCTCTACCACTTTGGTATTGTTGCAGACCAATACACTGTCAGCGGGCAATTGCTGATGCAGATGCTGATAAATGCTTTCGGTGATTTTCCCTTGCTGCCAAACCAGCAGTTTACTTTGGTCGCGCACTTCCAATGGGTATTTGGCAATCCTTTCTTCCGGCAAATCGTAGGTAAAATCCTGTATGGAGATGTCTTTTGGATGCATGGGGCGCAAAGATACGTCCGGTGGGCAGGTCGATTCCCCTTTTGGCGGTAGTTAGTTACAACGTAACGGGATAATCCGCCACTTTTTACCACAAAAGCAAGAAAATGGGGGTTAAACCCCAGTTTTTGACCTGATTTGCGTGTTTCATCTATCAGGATTCGCCTAGATGTCTGCTCCACTGCTTTCGGCTTATGCACAGGTAAAATGGCTGATTTTGTGCCTTTTTAGGGTGGTTTTAGCCCTTATTCACCAATGTTTTCGGCTTCTGCACGGGTTATCCACAGCTATTCACATGAATCGAACAAATGAAACGCAATAAATCTGACCAAAATCAAGCCTACAAAGCATTGTAGCTCACTGTTTTTTGTGGAAAAATACAGTGCTCCCAGATTTGGGGTAAAAGTGGTAAAAAGTGTTATTTTGTGTCAATAAATGGTAAATCTTAATTGAATTTATTCACATGATCGGTTTCCTCGGAGAATATGAAGCAACAGTTGACGCGAAAGGTCGCTTCCTTCTGCCCGCCGGCTTTAAAAAGCAGCTGACAGAAGGGGAGAACCGCTTCATTATTTCCAGAGGTTTTGAAAAATGCCTCACACTGTACCCGATGAAAAGTTGGGAGCCGATCATGAATAAGATTAGCCAGTTAAATGATTTCGACCCAAAAGTACGCGAATTCCGTCGCCAGTTTTTGGGTGGTGCAACTGAAATCGAGCTGGACGCAGCCGGTCGTTTGTTGTTGCCGCCTACACTGAAGGAGTTCGCCGGTCTTAGCAAGGATATCATCCTTGTGGCCGCACTCGACAAAATCGAAATCTGGGATGCCGGTAAGTACAAACAGCTCTTTGAGGATTTCTCTCCCGAAGCTTTCAGTAACCTGGCGCAGGATGTGATGACCAAAAAAGATGAAGCACAGAAAAGTTGACATGATGCAGGAACAAAAACCAAACGCTAACTCGTCAGCCGCCTCATCTACTTATCATATCCCCGTCCTCTACCGCGAAAGCCTGGAAGCTCTGCAGATTAAACCAGCGGGTGTGTATGTGGATTGCACATTTGGTGGTGGTGGTCATAGCAGAGGTATTCTGGAACAACTGGGCCCTGAAGGAAAGTTGATTGCTTTCGATCAGGATGCAGATGCGCAACGCAATCTTCCTGCAGATGCGCGTGTGCTCTTTGTGCCACAAAATTTCAGACACATTCAGCGCTTTCTCCGTTTGTATAAAATCACGGAAGTAGATGGTGTACTGGCTGATCTGGGTGTTAGCAGTCATCAGTTTGATGAAGGCACGCGCGGTTTCTCTACGCGTTTTGATGGTCCGCTCGATATGCGCATGGATCAACGCCAGGAAACCAGTGCTGCAGACGTTGTGAAAAACTATACAGAGCAACAATTGCACAAATTGTTTGAGCAGTATGGTGAAGTAAGCAACTCAAAGACACTTGCAAAACACATTGTAGAAAGCAGAGGGGCACATGCGTTGCAAACCATTGATCAGTTTAAAGCAATGATTGCGCCGGTGGTAAAGGGAAATCCTAACAAGTATCTGGCCCAAGTATTTCAGGCATTACGGATTGAGGTAAACGACGAGATGGGTGCTTTGAGGGAAATGCTGCAGCAGCTTCCTGCTGTGCTAAAGAAAGGTGGGCGTGCAGCCATCATCACCTTTCACTCCATTGAAGACAGGATCGTGAAGAACTTTTTCCGTCAGGGCAGTTTTGATGAATTGCCTGATAATCCCTTGTTGTCTGTGGAGAAGCACAATCCGCTGCTGATTATCACCAAAAAACCTTTGGTGGCAACTGATGCAGAACAAAAACAAAATACCAGAAGCCGTAGCGCAAAATTGCGTGTGGCTGAAAAAAAATAAGGATGAACGAAACCGTATCAACAGAACAAAAACGCACGAAGCTCAATCCCTTCAAAGGTTTGGGCGGACAGTGGATTGTTGACAATACGGGTTTCTTTCTCTTCCTCGCAGTGCTGGCAGTGGTGTATATCGCAAACGGACATGTAGCAGATAAGATGCTGCGCGATATCGACAGAACAGAGGATGAGATTAAGCAACTGCAGTTTGAGTATAAGACAGTGAAGCGTGAAGTGATGTTTAGAACAGAAGAAGCGCAATTGGTGAAAGCGGTAACACCGATGGGTTTAGAAATACCAAAAGAAATGCCGCAAAGATTACAACTCGAGAAAACACACTAGTCTCTAAGGAATGGAGGTTAAAAAAGACATACTCTGGCGCGTGTACCTGGTCTTCATCCTGGTGATCGTAGTATGCCTGTTCATTTTTGGCAAGGCATTCTACATTCAGCAGGTACAGGGCGCTTACTGGAGAAGTCTGAGTGATAGCCTACACCAAGGTGTGGAGATTATCGAAGCAGAGCGCGGTACTATTTACAGCGAAGATGGTGAGATGCTGAGTACCAGTGTACCTGAGTTTGATTTTTATATCGACTTCCGTGCAAAAGGCTTACGCGAAAACAATGGCAAGCGTTTCCGTGAAAATTTGGATTCATTAAGTTATTGCTTATCCAATCTCTTTAAAGACATGACACCTGCTGAATACAAGCGTATGCTGCAGCAGGGCTACAAAGAGCAGTTGGGTTATTTCCCGTTGCGTAAGAAAGTGTCTTATCGCGAGTATCAGCAGATCATGGAATTTCCGCTCGTGCGCCAGGGAAGAAACAAAAGTGGTTTTATTCCTGAGAACAGAAGCGTGCGTATGAATCCTTATCCCATGCTTGCTTTCCGAACAATTGGTTTGGCCAGAGATTCTTTTAAAGTTGGATTGGAATTGTCTTACGATACAGTGTTGAAAGGTAGAAGTGGTAGAAGATTGGTGCGCAGAATTGCCGGTGGTGTAGGTGTGCCTGTTGAAGATGAATCCATGCAGATTGAGCCGGAGAACGGCAAAGATGTTGTGACTACATTGGATGTATTCATTCAGGAAGTAACAGAGAACGCTTTGTTGAAAATGATGACAGCCAATGAAGCAGTGCATGGTTGTGCCATCGTGATGGAAACAGCTACTGGTAAAATCAAAGCCATTGCCAATCTAGGTCGCAGAAGCGATGGTACTTATTGGGAAGATTTTAATTATGCTATCAATCCTTCTGAGCCTGGTTCAACTATTAAGTTGGCTACTATGATGGCTTTGCTGGAAGACAAGAAAGTTGGTTTAAATAATCAAGTGAATTTGGAAGGTGGTAAATGGCAGGTGGCTGATAGAACAGTATTTGATAGCGAACAGCATGGCCGTAGTAATGTAACTGTTGAGCAAGCATTTGAATTGAGTTCTAATGTGGGTATGGCTAAGTTGGCATTGCAACATTATGGTAATACGCCATCGCAGTTTATTCGTCACCTGAGTAAGATGCGTTTAGATACCGTAACAGGTATTGATTTGCGTGGCGAACGCAATCCTGTGATCTATAAACCGGGCACACGTTATTGGAGTGCGACTACTTTGCCTTGGATGGCTTTCGGATATAACTTGTCTGTTAGTCCGCTCCAAACTTTGATGCTCTACAATGCTGTTGCCAACAATGGTAAGTTGGTAAAGCCTTATCTGGTGAAGTCGATCAAAGATCAGGGAGTTACTGTGCGTGAGTTTCAGCCAATCACCTTGAATGATCAATTGGTGAGTGCACAAACACTGCAACAATTGAAAGTTTGTTTAGAAGGTGTTTGCCATTCTGAATATGGCACAGCCAGAAGATTGTTTCAAAATGCGGCTTACAGAGCTGCAGGTAAAACAGGTACTTCATTGGTAGCTGATGGTAATCGCGGTTATGCTGATAAAATTTATCAATCCTCTTTTGCTGGTTATTTCCCCGCAGAGAATCCTCAGTATAGCTGCATCGTGGTGATTCGTAATAAGCCACAAGCATTGAAGTTTTATGGTGCTGATGTTGCTGGTCCGGTATTCAGAGAAATCGCTGATAGACTCTATGCAACTTATGTGCGAGGTGTAGATAAAAAAGCAAACCGCAATCAAGTAGACAGCAGCTTTTTCCGCTATGCGGGATACAAGCAAGATCTTCAGCTCGTTACCAATAAGCTGAATATCCGCTTCAAAGATTCTACTGGCAGAGCAGATGAGTGGATGCAATTACAATCTGTGAATAAGCAAGTATATGCAGCTAAACTACCCATGCAGTCACAAAAAATGCCTGCATTGAAAGGTATGGCTTTGAAAGATGCTGTATACGCTTGTGAGAATATGGGCTTGAAAGTACAAGTGCGTGGTAGTGGTAAAGTGCAACAGCAATCGGTATTGGCAGGACAGCCTATTGCAAAAGGACAATTGATTCAACTGGAGTTAAACTAATATGGCAGTATTAAAAGACATATTGTACAAAGTGCGCCTTCAGGAGGTAATCGGTAGCACACAGCTGGAGATCAAAGCTGTGCATATCGACTCCAGAAAAGTGCAGGCTGGCGATTTGTTTATTGCCATCAAGGGTGTGCAGGCAGACGGTCATCAGTTTATTGATACAGCTATTCAGCAAGGCGCGAGCGCGATTGTGTGTGAAACTTTGCCTACTAATCGTCAGGAAGGTGTGGTGTATGTGCAGACTGCTAACGCGCAGGAAGCAGCGGCATATATCGCGACCAATTTTTATCAGCATCCTTCAGCAAAACTGAAGTTGGTAGGTGTTACCGGTACCAATGGTAAGACTACAATTGCAACAGTATTATTCAAATTATTCTCTAAGCTGGGCTATCGTTGTGGTCTCATCAGTACGGTACAGAACCAGATTGGTGAAGATATTGTGCCTGCTACACATACAACACCTGACGCCATTAGCCTGAATGCATTGCTGGCGCAAATGGTAGAAGCTGGTTGTACGCACGTATTCATGGAGTGCAGCAGTCATGCCATTCATCAGCATCGCATCACTGGTCTTCAATTTGCTGGTGCGCTCTTCAGCAATATCACCCATGATCATTTGGATTACCACAAGACTTTCGATGAATATATCCGCGTGAAGAAAGCTTTCTTCGATGGTTTGGGCAGCGACGCATTCGCTATCTCCAATGCAGATGATAAGCGTGGTACAGTGATGTTGCAGAACACAAACGCTAAGACTTATTACTACGCGCTGAAAACTGCTGCTGCTTTCAAAGGAAAGATTCTGGACAATGCTTTAACTGGCTTACAAATGCTGGTGAATGAGCAGGAAGTGCATTTCCGTTTGATTGGTGAATTCAATGCCTATAATCTGCTGGCAGTGTATGGTGCGGCTATTTGTTTGGGTGAAGAGCGCAATCAAGTATTGACTGTCCTTAGCATGCTGAGTGGTGCAGAAGGCCGATTTGAATATACCATCAGCGCGCAGCGCATCGTAGGAATTGTAGACTATGCGCATACGCCCGATGCATTGGAAAATGTATTGGCGACTATCAAAAAATTACGCAAGGGGCATGAGCAGGTGATTACTGTGGTAGGCTGTGGTGGTGACAGAGATAAGACGAAGCGCCCTATCATGGCACAGGTGGCTTGTGATTTGAGTGATCGTGTGATTCTGACAAGTGATAATCCCAGAACAGAGGATCCGCAGGCAATACTGCAGGATATGGAAGCTGGATTGAATAGTGCAGCGAAGAGAAAATACATCTCAATCGTGGATAGAAAGGAAGCCATTAAAACGGCGGTGAGTTTGGCTGGTCCGGAAGATATTATTCTGGTAGCTGGTAAGGGACATGAGAAGTATCAAGACATCAAAGGCGTGAAACATCCTTTTGATGACAAAGCTGTGCTGGCTGAGCAATTTGAATTACTAGGTAAGTAGACAACTACTTATCGGAAATATATAAACCGTACCCACTATGCTGTACCATTTATTTACATGGTTACACGAGCAATTTAATATCAGCGGAACTGGACTGTTTCAGTACCTGACCTTCCGCATTGCAATGGCGATTTTGTTATCGCTCTTTATTGCTACTGTATATGGTAAGCGCATCATCAATTTTCTGAAGAACCATCAGATTGGTGAGAGCGTACGCGATCTAGGCTTGGCAGGCGAGCAACAGAAAAAAGGAACACCAACCATGGGTGGTGTGATCATTCTGTTGGCGATTATTATTCCAACATTATTGTTTGCCAATCTCGATAAAGTCTATATCCGACTGATGTTACTCTGTACTGTGTGGTTAGGCTTAATTGGTTTTCTGGATGATTACTTCAAAATCAAGGCGCGCAAATCAGCACAGGCCAAAGGTGAAGCCTATAAGAAAAAAGACAGCGATGGTTTGGCGGGCATTTCTAAGATCATCGGTCAGGTCGGTTTAGGTATTATCATCGGTGCAACATTATATTTCAATAACTCTGTTACTGTTGAGCGTGAGATCATTGGCTCTGCAACTGTAGTAGGTGCTTTAAAGCAAGGCGAGCGTTTGGCAAAAGATAGCAACGTGATTACCCGCCAGATGGATGGAGTAGAAAGAAGCTTCGTGAAAGTAAAAACACCGATCACAACTATTCCTTTTGTAAAGAACCACGAGTTCAATTATTCAAAGTTGATCTCTTGGATGGGTAATGGTGCTGAGCAATTCACTTGGATTATTTATATCCTCATTGTTGTATTCATTGTAACGGCAGTATCCAACGGTGCTAATATCACCGATGGTTTGGATGGTTTGGCTGCAGGTGTGAGTGCCATCATCGGCGCAGCACTCGGTGTATTTGTATATGTAAGCGGTAACTATAAGTTCGCAGATTATCTGAATGTGATGTATATCCCTAACCTCGGTGAGCTATCCATCTTTATTGGTGCATTCGTTGGTGCTTGTATCGGATTTCTTTGGTATAACGCTTATCCTGCACAGGTATTCATGGGTGATACAGGTAGCCTTGCATTAGGCGGTATCATCGCATCACTAGCCATCATCGTGCGCAAAGAATTGTTGATTCCTATTTTCTGTGGTGTATTCCTAATTGAAAACCTGAGCGTGATTATTCAGGTGAGTTATTTCAAGTACACGAAAAGAAAATATGGAGAGGGGCGAAGGGTTTTCCTGATGAGTCCGCTCCACCACCACTACCAGAAGAAAGGTTTTCACGAGAGCAAGATTGCAGTGCGTTTCTGGATCATCACCATTCTCTGTGTAGTAGCATCCATCATGACTTTAAAGATTAGATAAACATTGGCATACAGACTTGTCATATTAGGTGGAGGCGAAAGCGGCGTAGGTGCTGCACTGCTCGGCAAGCAGCAGGGGTACGATGTATTCCTAAGCGATGGCGGCAGTCTGAAGCAAGCCTATCGCGACAAGCTAGAAGTAAATGGCATTGCTTTCGAAGAAGGCAAGCATACCACTGAACTGATTCTGAATGCTGATGAAGTGATGAAGAGTCCCGGCATACCCGAAAAAAATGAACTGGTGAAAGCCATTCGTGCAAAAGGTATTCCCGTGATCAGTGAGATTGAACTGGCTTATCGTTTTAAAGGTGATAGCAAAATCATTGCGATCACCGGAAGCAATGGTAAAACCACTACCACTTCTTTGATTTATCATATCTGCAAAACTGCAGGACTGGATTGCGCACTGGTGGGCAATATCGGTTACTCTTTTGCAGGCCAGGTGGCGGAAGATCCAAAGCCATTGTACGTGGCTGAGATCAGTTCTTTCCAGCTGGATGATATCAAAACCTTCCGTGCAGATGTGGCAGTATTGCTAAACATAACGGAAGATCATCTGGATAGATACGAATACAAGTTCGAGAACTATGTGCACAGCAAGTTCCGCATTATCGAGAACCAGACCAACAGCGATTATTTCATCTACTGTGCAGATGATGAAGTGATCACCAAACAATTGTCTCTACTAACAACCCATACTAACCCACTACCATTCTCTATGAAACAAGAAATTAAATCCGGCGGCTACATTAAAGGCGACAAGATGATGATCAGAGTACAGGAAGAACGCGTAAGCATGAGCATTTATGACTTCGCGTTAAAAGGCAAACACAACGGATATAACACCATGGCAGCTGGTATTGCTGCAGCCACCATCGGCATCAGAAAGGAAAAGATTCGCGAAGCGGTGAACGATTTTCATGCACTGGAGCATCGTATGGAATTTGTGGCAATGGTGCGTGGTGTTGAATTTGTGAACGACAGTAAGGCAACCAACGTCAACAGTACATGGTATGCACTGGAAAGCATGAGCAAACCAACTGTGTTGATTTTAGGTGGTGTGGACAAGGGTAATGATTACGAGTTGCTTGCTGATCTGGCGAAAGAAAAAGTAAAAGCCATTGTTTGTCTGGGTACAGATAACAGCAAAATTATTGCTGCATTCAAGGATTTGGTTCCGGTAATCGTAGAGACAGATAATGCAAAGAAAGCGGTGAACGCAGCTTTCAAACTGGCAGAAAAAGGTGATGCAGTATTGCTGAGCCCTGCATGTGCCAGCTTTGATCTCTTCAAGAATTATGAAGATAGAGGTACGCAATTTAAAAATGCAGTGAAGGAATTATAATTCTTGAAAGGATGTTAGGCAATACAGCAGATAAACTATTTAGCGAAATCCCCAGTCCACGTGGCGTTCAGCGCGAGCTGATTGGTCGCGCGCGTGGCGACAAATACATCTGGGGTATTGTATTGCTATTGTCTTTGATTTCTATTTTGGTAGTGTATAGCGCAACAGGATCGCTTGCGTATAAAATGTATCGTGGCAATACGTCTATCTATTTATTCAAGCAAGTGTCTTTCACTATGCTGGGTTTGATGGTAATTTATTTCCTGCATCGCATCAATTATACCATCTTCTCCAGAATAGCGGCCTTGTTATTTTGGATTTCCATTCCATTGTTGATTTATACCCTCTTCTTTGGTGCGCGCATCAACGAGGGTAGCAGGTGGATTAAGTTACCTGTAATTAACATGACCATCCAGACAAGTGATTTCGCAAAGCTGGCTTTGTTCATGTATATCTCTCGACAGATGAGTAAGCGTCAGGAAACCATTAAGGATTTTAAGAAAGGTTTCCTGCCTGTGATTGCGCCGGTAGTCGTAATCTGTGCGCTCATCATGCCTGCCAACTTATCGAATGCGTTATTAACTGGTGCAACATCTTTGTTGCTGATGTTTATTGGTAGAGTAAGTCTGCGCCATATTTTATTAACGATTGGTCTGGCACTAATACCTGTTGCATTTATTGTGTCAGTAGCGGTGATTACATACGATAAGAAGCAAGTGTCTACTGATAAAGTAGAGACGGCTGAAAAAATGAAATCTTATGGTCGCTTTGGTACTTGGGTAAAGCGTGTACAAGATTTCATGTATGCAAAAGATACCGAAGTGCCTTATCAGGTGCAGCAAGCAAAAATTGCGATTGCGAATGGTGGTGTGGTGATGGGCTTGGGCCCTGGTAATAGTAGACAGCGTAATTACCTGCCACAAGCATATAATGATTTTATTTTCTCGGTGATTATTGAGGAGTATGGTTTGTTGGGTGCAGCATTCATTATGCTTGTTTACATCATTTTCTTGTTTCGTTGTATTCGCATATTCAGAAAATGTCCATATGCATTTGGTGCATTCCTCGCATTGGGATTGAGCTTCACGATGATCATTCAAGCTTTGGCCAATATGGCGGTGAATGTAAATCTGGTTCCTGTAACTGGTGTAACACTACCGTTGGTGAGTATGGGTGGTAGCTCGTATTTATTCATGTGTGCTTCTATTGGTATTATTCTGAGTGTGGCACGCAACGTAGAACAGTTAGAAGGTAAAGAGCCGGTACCGGCGATTGTTTCACCACAAAATCCTGAACAAAATGGCTAAGATCATTATTGCAGGAGGTGGAACAGGTGGACATATTTTCCCCGCAGTAGCCATTGCCAATGCATTGAAACAATTGGATCCTGCAACAGAGATTTTGTTTGTAGGTGCCAAGGGCAAGATGGAGATGGAGAAAGTGCCGCAAGCGGGATACCGAATTGAAGGATTGGATATCGCAGGTTTCAATCGCGCTTCTTTGTTGAGCAATATTGGTTTGCCTTTTAAGTTGATCAAGAGCTTCTTTCAAGTAAGAACTATTTTTCAATCTTTCAAGCCAGATGCTTGTATTGGTGTAGGTGGTTATTCTACTTTTCCTGTATTGAAGCTAGCGCAGCAGAAAGGCATTCCAACATTCATACATGAGTCGAACTCATTTGCAGGTAAGAGCAATATTTTATTAGGGAAGAAAGCAACCAAAGTATTTACAGGTACTTCCAATATGGAGCAGTTCTTTCCTGCTGAAAAAATTCAGGTAACAGGTAACCCTGTTCGTGCAAGTATTGCACACAACAGACCAGATAAACAAACTGCTATTGCTGCTTTTGGTTTGGATGCCGGTAAGCCTACGATACTCGCTATCGGCGGTAGCTTGGGTGCACGTAGCATTAATGCTGCATTGGCTGCAGGTTTGGATGCAATCAATGATGCTGGTGTGCAGTTAATTTGGCAAACTGGTAAAACAACGGCCGCACAGTTTAAAGAGCAATCTGCAGGCAGAAGTAATATCTGGTGTGAAGCTTTCATCAACCAAATGGAGCAGGCTTATGCAGCGGCAGATGTGGTGATCAGCAGAGCAGGAGCAATGTCTGTTGCAGAATTATGTGTGGTAGCAAAGCCCGCCATTTTTGTGCCTTTTCCACATGCAGCGGAAGATCATCAAACTGTGAACGCCATGCATTTGGTGCGTCAGGGTGCTGCATTATTGATAAAAGATGCAGAAGCAGGTGAAAAGCTGGTGTCCACTGCATTGTCGCTGGTGAAAGATGCCAGTAGATGTGCTGCATTGCAGGAGAAGATTGCCGCATTGGCGATCACAGATGCAGATGTGGTGGTGGCGAAATCCATTCTTCATTATTTGAAAAAATAGCATGATTAGTCTTAACGATATCAAACATATTTACTTCATAGGCATCGGCGGTATCGGTATGAGTGCGCTTGCACGCTATTTTCACTCACGTGGTGTAGTGGTGCGCGGGTACGATAGAACAGCAACGCCACTTACCAAAGAGTTGGAAGCTGCTGGCATGGATATTCACTATGAAGACAATATTGCTTTGTTATCAAAAGATGCAGATGCGGTGGTGTATACACCTGCTATCCCAGCCAATCATACTGAGTTAAATTATTATCGCGACAATGGTTATGTAGTAGCCAAGCGAAGCGATGTGTTGCAATGGATTACTGAAAGCAGTTTCAATGTATGTATTGGTGGTACGCATGGTAAAACAACCATCACTACTATGACCGCACATTTGCTGCGCGATACCGGTTTTGGTTGCAATGCATTTCTGGGTGGTATTGCTGCTAACTATGGTACCAATTTCTGGAGCAGTGAACAGAACAATGTGGTAGTAGAAGCAGATGAGTATGATAGAAGTTTTTTAAAGCTTTCACCAGACATTGCTGTCATCACTGCTATGGATCCGGATCACTTGGATATCTATGGTACACCTGCAGCAGTAGAAGATGCTTTCGTGCAGTTTACACAGAAAGTAAAATCTGGTGGCTGTTTGATTTATAAGTTCGGATTGAGCAGGGCTGCTGATTTAACAGCTAGTCATACCTATAGCTATCACCTCAGCGATACCAATGCGGATGTCTATGCACTGAATATTCGTGTGTATGATGGCGTGTACACGTTTGATGTGCAGGGTAAGGGCTGGGTGCTACAGGATGTGGTACTCACCATGGGTGGTTTACACAATATTGAAAATGCATTGGCGGCTATTACCGTAGCTAAGCACCTGAATATTGCGGATGAAAAGATCAAAGCAGCAGTAGACAATTTTAAAGGTGTGAAGCGTCGCTTTGAATACATCCTGAAGAATGAGCGTCATATCTTGATTGATGATTATGCGCACCATCCGGAAGAATTGCGTGCATTGATTAGTGGTGTGCGCAGTTTGTATAAGCAAAAAATGACCTTGGTGTTTCAGCCGCACTTGTTCAGCAGAACCAAAGACCTGTCTACTGAGTTTGCGGAAAGCCTGGATATGGCAGATGAGGTTATTCTCCTGCCTATCTATCCTGCAAGAGAACTGCCTATGGAAGGAGTGACCAGCAATTTGATTCTGGATCAAATGGAATTAACACGTAAGCAGATACTCGATAGGGATGCTATGTTGACCTATATCGAAAAGAATCAACCCGGTTTATTGGTGATGGCTGGTGCCGGAGATATTGATGCATTAGTAACCCCTGTAAAACAAGTGCTGCAATAAGATGAATTGGCCATTGATTAAGAAACGTGCAATACAAACCTTCTGGATACTGAGTGGTATCGGAATGGTGGTGCTATTGGGTGCGGCCATGCAACGCAAACAGGGGTTAACCTGTAAAGACATTCGTGTCAGCATAGCTGGTGCGGAAGAACACATGTTTATTGATGAGCAGGATGTATTGAAGCTGATCAAAGAGCAAGGTGTGTTTGAAGGTAGAGTGATGGGTAAAGTGGCCCTGCGCACCATGGAAGAAACCTTGGAGCAGAATCCTTGGATTAAAAATGCAGAACTGTTTTTCGATAATCAGCGTGTGCTGGAAGTGACTATTGAAGAAAGACAGCCTGTTGCGAGAGTATTCACTGCTCAGGGTAATTCTTTTTATCTGGATAGTGCCGGTGTGAGATTGCCATTGAGCGATAAACTATCTGCTCGTGTACCTATGTTCACCGGTTTTCCATCTGATCTGGAACGCTTAGCGAAACCTGATAGCATTTTATTGCAGGGTATTCTAACAATTGGCAATCATGTGATGGCAGATAGTTTCTGGCGTGCACAAACAGCACAGGTGGATATTAACAAGGAAGGGCAGTTTGAGCTCATTCCTGTTATTGGTGATCATCGTGTGGTATTGGGTAACGCAGAAGACCTCGAAGCAAAATTGAATAGGCTCTATACTTTTTATCGTCAGGCTTGGTTGCAGAATGGTATCCATCGTTATGAAAAGCTGGATGTGCAATACAAAGATCAGGTTGTTGCAGTGAAGCGTGGAACCGCACAGGCCTTACTAGATTCGGCGCAAGCCAGAGCCCAACTCAATGAGTTGATACAGCTGAATATGGTGCCGCCGGTAGATACGGTACAGGTAAAGCCGGTAGTGGAAAAGAAAGTGATCAAGCCTGTTGTAACAGCTAGTGAAAAAAAATCTGTAGAAAACAAAAAACTTCCTGTAGTTAAAGACAATAAAACTGCTACGCAAAACGCTATTAGTAATGGCAAAGTCGGTGCCAAGGATAAAGCTGTACTTCCAAAAGAAAAGCCAGCATCCAAAACACCCACCAAGTCAGTACCCAAAGCCGTGATGAAAAAGCAGTAGTTGAATGAATGCTACGGGTAGGATCGGTCCCTTTGATAACAACTAAAACACGTATACTATGAATCAGCACGAGTCACCAATTATTGTTGGTCTCGACATCGGAACAACAAAGATCGCCGCCATAGCCGGTCGCAAGAACGAATATGGCAAGCTGGAGATCCTTGGTTTTGGACGTGCCAACAGCAATGGGGTTCAGCACGGACAAGTATTGAACATCGACCAAACCATCAAAGCTATTCAACAGGCTTTGCAAAACTGCTACGAAAGCAATCCTGATCTGGACATTAAAGAAGTGTATGTGGGTATCGCTGGTCACCACATCAAGAGTCTGCAGACTCGCGGTGATATGGTACGTCAGGACCCCGAGAATGAGATCCAGCGTTGGGAGATTGATCAGTTGATCGATAATCAGCGTAAAACATTTATTCCTGCCGGTGATCAAATCATCGATGTGATTCCGCAGGATTTCCATGTAGACAATAATCAGTACATCAAAGATCCTGTTGGTTACAACGGGGTGAAAGTGGGTGCTAACTTCCACATCATCACTGGTGATCGCAACGCTATCCGCAACATCAACCGTGCTGTGGAAAGAAGCGGTCTGCAGACAAAAGATCTGGTATTACAGCCTTTGGCTTCTGCCAGCGCTGTGATGAGTGATATTGATATGGAAGCTGGTGTGGCCATCCTGGATATTGGTGGTGGTACATCTGATCTGGCTGTATTCTATGATGGTATCCTCAAGCATACAGCAGTGATTCCTTTTGGTGGTGAGAATATCACCAATGATATCCGCCTTGGTCTGGGTGTGTTGAAGACACAGGCCGAAGCGATGAAAGTGCAGTTCGGTAGCGCTCTGGCTGATGAAGCGAAGACGAATGCCTATATCACGATTCCTGGTTTGAAGGGTATGCCTGCTAAAGAAATCAGTGTGAAGAACCTTGCACAGATTATTCAAGCAAGAATGGGTGAAATCTTGGATTTCGTTACCTATCACCTGAAGCAGGTTGGTTTAGATACACGTGCATTGAATGGTGGTATTATCCTGACTGGTGGTGGTGCACAATTGAAGCATTTGATTCAACTGACAGAATATACAACTGGTCTCAATGCAAGAATTGGTTTGCCTACAGAACATCTTGCACCTAATCATATTGAAGAACTGCGTAAGCCTGTGTATTCAACCTGTCTGGGTTTGATTCTGAAAGGTTACAGCGATTACGAGCATAAGCATAAGCAGTTCACACAAACATTCACGAAAGTGTCTGTGCCTAAGACGCTGACAGTGGAAACGCCTGCTGCTCCTGCACAGCCCGAGCCGCAGCCTGTGAATATGAAAGATCGCAAAACACGTTTCTGGGATAAGTTTAAAGACAACCTGATTGATCTCTTCAAGGAAGAAGAAGATCAGGTGATAAAATAATCCCTGATAGCGAACGTTGTAATGTTTTAAGTCCAGTATTCTTCGGAACCATTTGAATAGCACTAACCCAAAACCGTAACTATGATTCATTTTGATTTGCCCAAGGCAAAATCTTCCATCATCAAAGTCTTAGGCGTTGGTGGTGGCGGAAGCAACGCTGTAAACTTCATGTTTGAAGAGCACATTGAAGGTGTTGATTTCATCATCTGTAACACTGATGCCAAGGCGATAGAACAAAGCAAAGTCCCTAATAAAATACAACTCGGACCACACCTTACACAAGGTTTAGGCGCTGGTGCCAATCCTGAAGTAGGTAAGATGGCTACCGAAGAATCGCTTGAAGAAATCAAGCGCATCCTTGAAGTAAACACCAAGATGGCTTTTATCACTGCCGGTATGGGTGGTGGTACAGGTACAGGTGGTGCGCCAATCATTGCACAAATCTGTAAAGATCTGGGCATCCTCACTGTAGGTATTGTAACAACACCTTTTGGTTTTGAAGGTCCACGCCGTATGGCTCAGGCTGAAGAAGGTATTCGTCAGTTGAAGCCTTATGTTGATACACTGCTGGTGATCAGCAATGACAAACTGCGTATGCAGTACGGTAACCTGAAGATGAAAGAAGCTTTTGGTAAAGCTGATAATGTATTGGCTACTGCAGCGAAATGTATAACAGATATCATCAACAGCCGTGGTCATATCATCGTTGACTTTGCAGATGTATGCACAGTGATGAAGAACGGTGGTGTGGCAATTTTGGGTAGTGCATCTGTTGAAGGTGAAGATCGCGCGCAACGTGCTATTGAAGAAGCGTTGACTTCTCCATTGCTGAACGATAATGATATCCGTGGTGCTAAGTGGATTCTGGTGAACATCAATAGTGCAGAAGGTGAGCATGAATGTACGATGGATGAACTGGAAACCATCAGCAGCTACTTGCGTATGCAGGCTGGCGAACATGCTGATGTAATCATGGGTATGGGCCACGATGCTTCTTTGGATAAGAAGATTGGCATCACCTTGATTGCTACCGGATTTGAGCACAAAGATCCATTCGATAAAGAGCGCAATATTGTAAAGCCTCGTGAAGAGAAAATTGTCATGACGCTGGATATTGAAGCTGCAAATAAGCCTGTTGCACCTGTTGTTGCTGAAACACCAGTTGCTGCAACTGCTACACAGCAAACACTGCCATTGACTGATGCAGATCCTTTTGCACCGCGTTTGGCTGTGCCTGAGTTAGAAGCTGCATTGCCTGAAGCACCTATGCCAGTTGAGGCTGAGCTGGAGCCAGTGCAGTCAATGGAAGACTTGATGCCTCAGCTGGTAGAAGAAACAGTTGAAGTAGACACAACTGCTACTGTAACAGAAGAACCTGAAGTATTACGCTTTGAACTGAGTACAGAAATCACAGAAGAAGTGGTGATTCCTACACCAGTTGCTGAAACGCCTGTACATATTCCTGCTAGTCCAATCAGGGAAGAACAACCTGTTTGGCAATCAGCTCCAGCACCTGCGCCAACGCCTGCAGTAGAAACTGGACTCTTGCGTAAGCCATCTACTATTTATGTAGAGCATCATCAGGAAGCTGTTCGTCCTCAGCCTACAACACCTAAGGTTGAAGAAATAGCTGCACCCATGCCTGTATTACAGCAGGAAGAGTCAGAGATTGAACTGCAGCTGGTAGAAAAAGAAGTAACGCCTGCTCCAGCAATGCCACAGATGAATATGGATAATGGTATTTCGCTGGATAATGAAGAAGAGCAAAAGCGTCGTGCTGCTGAAAGAATTCAGAAGCTGCGCAACCTCTCTTTCAATACAAATGCAGCAGATCCCAATAATGAGTTTGATGCAGTGCCAGCTTATATCCGTAGAAATATGGAATTGTTTGGCAGCACCCTTACTTCAGTTGAAAACTTTTACAGCAAATACACTGTAAGTAAAGATGAAAACAATCAAACACAGATCTCTACGATCAATACGTTTTTAGACGGCAAGAAGCCGGATTAATCTCGGTTCGTTTGCTTGCTATTTCGTGTATTTTTTAAAGGTGATTTTAGTTGTTAGCCTCCCGTTGTATAACGGGAGGTTTTTTTGTAACCTTTGTGTAGTAAAGCTTGTTATAATACTATGGCAACCTATTTGATTTCAGGCGGAACAGGGCTCGTGGGTACGAGACTAAGTGCACAATTGTTGGATGCAGGGCATGAAGTGATTATCCTTTCACGCAAGGCACGTGCAACAAAAGGAAAACTACGTTATGCAGTGTGGGATTTGGCTAGCCAAACCATTGATGCAGCAGCCATTCAAGCTACTGATTACATCATTCATTTGGCAGGTGCTGGTGTTGCCGATAAACGCTGGACGGCTGCGCGCAAACAAGAAATTCTGGATAGTAGAACACAGAGCAGTACTTTGCTGGTGAAAGCATTAAAAGAAATACCCAATAAAGTACAAGCTGTTATAAGTGCTTCAGCTATTGGTTGGTATGGACCAGATACGAATGTATCATTGACAAATGGTTTCAGTGAAGAAGCGCCTGCGGATGGTGCATACTTAGGCGAGACCTGTCGTTTGTGGGAAGAAAGTATTGCGCCTGTAGAAGCTTTAGGTATTCGTTTGGTGAAGTTGCGTATTGGTATTGTTTTAGCAACACAGGGTGGTGCGTTAGCGGAATTTAAAAAACCTTTGACTGGTGGTATTGCTGCCATTTTGGGAAGCGGTCAGCAAATGATTAGTTGGATACATATCGATGATCTCTGTGCTATGTTTCGCTATGCAGCAGACAACAATCAATTGAAAGGAGCATATAATGCAGTTGCAAATCAGCCTGTCAGCAATAAGACGTTAACGATAGAGTTGGCCAAGCAACTAAGGGGACAATGGTATATTCCTGTTTATGTACCTGCTTTTGTATTGAAGTTGGTCTTGGGTGAAATGAGTATCGAAGTATTGAAGAGTGCTACTGTTAGCAACAAAAAAATACTGGCAGCGGGTTTTCACTGCCAGTATCCAACAATTCAAACTGCTTTGCAGCAGCTTTATCCTCGTTAATTAGAGATCACGCTTTTTGTACAGATAAATACAACCCCACCAGATAAGTGCGGTCAGTATAATGGTGTAAATCGTGTGTTCAGTTACAGCACTGAGTGATTTGTCGTAAGCTTCCTGATCAATCTTTCCTAAGAAAGCAGGCACTGGTAACAGACGATCAGACATTTCTAGCGGGAAGAACTTGCCAATAAAGTCAAGCTTTTGATATTTGAGGTATGCTACTGCAGCATTCTCTACAATCACTACATAAAACATCAGCACGCCTAATGCAATAAATGCTTTGCGAATCACGAAGCCCAAGAAGAATGCAATAGATAATTGAGAGAATGTTTGCAGGAAGAATAATGGAATGTAATGCAATTGTTCTGCCCATCTGTCTGCATACTTGGAAGTATAGATGCCAAAGCCTGTTGCAACCAAAGCGCACATGATGGTGGCAACACCTGCAATAATTGCCACATCAATCATTTTTCCCAGCATAAACTCTTGTCGGCTCATACCATCAATGATATTCTGTCGATGCGTTTTATACGTGTACTCATTGGTGATAATCATGATCACCAAGATGGATGGAATCATCACAAACCAAGAAGAGAAGTAAGCAACCGAATGCCAGGTTTCAGGAAAAGCAAATGGATTACCAAGTAGTTGTTTTGCTAGTGCGCCGGCAACGTCTTTTCTTTTGGTGATATCATTGTATACGTTGAAAAAGATTAGGTTAATACCGGGATAGGTGAGGGCTACGATGCCAAACATCCACCAGAAAGCCGGATATTTCTTGATCTTTAGCCATTCTATTTTGAGTATATGCAGCATAGTGATTAGTTGTTGGTGAGTTCAAAGAATTTTGCTTCCAGACTTTTCTTCTTTGGTGTAAGCAGTGTGATGACGATGCCCTTATCATGGCAGTATCTGTTCACTGCTTCGAGGTTAGCTTTGCCTTGTGGAAAATAGAGTTGCAGTTTGTCGCCCTCTTCTTTGAAATGACTCATCTCAGGCATTTGCTGAACCACTGAAATCAGTTTTGCTTTATCTGCAGCAGCAATTTCAATGATGTCTTCATTGAGTAATACTTCATCTACATGACCTGCTGCAAGTAGTTTGCCTTTTTTCAGGATGGCAACATGCGTACAAACTTTTTCTACCTCATCCAGTAGGTGACTAGCCATGATGATGGTCTTACCATTTCTGGCCAACTCTTTAATCAGGTCTCTGATTTCAGCAATACCAACGGGATCAAGTCCGTTGGTTGGTTCGTCTAAGACTAAAACATCGGGGTTGCCCAAGAGTGCGCCGGCAATCGCCAGTCGCTGTTTCATGCCTAAGCTATACGTACTAAACTTTGATTTCTTTCTTTGTGTGAGTTTTACAATTTCTAGAACGGCATCAATAGACCCCTCATCACCTCTGCCACTAATGTTTTGGGTAATCTTGAGGTTATCAGCACCAGATAGGTAGTGATAGAAATTGGGTGTTTCCAGTAAAGAGCCAATTTTCTTTCTTTGGTGTGGGTCGGGCTCTTGCTCAAACCAACGATAATGTCCCGCATCGGCTTTTAGCACATCGAGAATGATACCCAACATGGTGGTTTTACCACTTCCGTTTGGGCCAAGTATACCAAAGACGCAGCCCTTGGGTATATTGAATGATACATCCTGCAAAGCTTGAATTCTGCCATAGGCTTTGCTGATGTTGTGGAGTTGCAGTATTTGCATGCAATTAGTTTTTTTGAATCCATTTTCGGATGGGGGAGAGAATATCTCCATCCTCATCAGTGATTGTAAATCTATCATCATAATCCCAGACCATGGCCGGAATATGAAGATTGGTTAGAATTTTGGTAAGATCGGTCAGATAATTCTGTTTAGCTTTTCTTGGTGCCCCTTTGATGACGCCAAATTCTGTACAGATCAATGGCATACCTCTTTGCTGGCACTCCTTCAGTGCATTGGTGATTTTAGCTTCAAGATAAGCCCGGTCTGCTTCACGATAGTAGCGTTGATAGTCTGCTTCCATTTGCGCGCCATCCGGGGCATAATACAGTTCGGGCATTTTTCGCCTGCTGTATGGGTAGGGAAATCCGGTTATATAGGTTTTCTCTTTGGTCCACTCAGCACCTTGGTGGGTGAAGATATAGGGCTCGTAAAAATGGAAAGTGTACAAAATTCGCTGGTCATCAAGCTTACCCATGTGCAATAACTCACTGATTCCGTTATAGTTGCTGCCTCCAACAATGAAAATTCGGTTGGCATCTTCCCGTCTAAGGGCTGGGTACATGCTGTTGATCACATATTTCCAGAGCCAAACATCCATAGTAGGCTCATTGTACAGCTCGAAGAAGAGGTCTTCATATCCGCTGCCTTTGAACAGGCGGATGAGCTGTGACCAAAGCTTGATGACGCGGGCGGTTTCAGCATCGGTATTGTTGTTCTGAATCTTGCCGTAATGGTAAACGATGATCAGTTTGAGTTTTTTGCTCAGGCAGGTTTTGTAGATATTGCCCAGTTTGATGAGAAAGTCTTCCTTGAATCTCTGTCCGTCTTCCAAAAACATGTCAAAATGTACAGGTAGGCGAACTGTTTTGAAGCCAGCTTCTTGAATGGCTTCCAGTTTGGGTGTAATGTCTGCAGAAAGGGTGGTTTCGTAGGGTGCCCAATACTTTTCAAAGTGCGAAAGATTGACGCCGGCACCCATGTTTTCCATCACGTTTTTCAGAGGGTCTTTTGCATGAATTTCAGCGCGAGAATTTATCCACACTGCGGTCAATAAAAACAGCAATAAAATCCTGTGTAATAAGATTTTAAAATATATATTCACGCCCAAATCAAATACCTTTCGCATACTTGCAAAATATGTCAAAATCCCTGAAGCCTGCTTATCTAAAAATTGAACCGGCAGTACTTGCTTATGAACGGGACAAGAAAGGTATTTATTATGCCTATGTAACCATCTGGACCATCATTTTCGCAGTACCTCTCTTCTGGTTGCTAGACCTGATTTTCCTGAAAGAATACTGGGATACCATGCTGATGGTGCGCATCGGTACTGGCGTATTTACCTATCTGATTTATTACAACGGACTTAAGCGGAAAGTTCACTTCATGACCTACCTCAACGTGATTGTTGGAGTGAACATGGTTATTGCCGCTGCCATCTGCGCTTGGGTGCCATACGGTTTTGCGCTTCCGTACTTCCTGATATTCTCGGTAATGGTGCTCTTGCTGAACACAACAGTGTATTGGGAAGTTGGGTATTCCATCTTCCATGTTTGCGTTAGTTATGTGGTGATCATCATGTTGTTTGGTTTCAAAAACAACATTGAAAGCTACAGCACACTCGTTACTTACGGTGGCGGAACCTATTTTGTGGTTTCTGCTTTCGCCATTTTGATTGCTTTCAACAGGTACAAGATTTTAACCCGTGAGATTGAGAAGAACATTGTGATCGATAATGCCAATCAGCAATTGCTGGAGCAGAACGAGCAAATCAATGATCAAAATATTTTGATTGAGGAAGCGAACAGAAGATTGCGTCAGCTAAGCGATTATCGCCAGAATACGCTGCGCATCATGATTCACGACTTGAAGAACTTTATCGGTTCTAACCAAATGTCGATCGACTTGATCACTAGGAAGTCTGGTAATCTTACACCAGAGCAAAAAGAGATTCTGAGCTATATCAATATGGGCAACAAAAAGTTGCACTACCTGTCGGGAAAACTATCAGATTCCGCTGAAGCGGATAGTGGCGAAGTGGAATATCGCTACGAACGATTTGATGCTGTGCCTGAAATTGAAGCAGCAGCAGTGAGTCTGGTGGATGCAGCGGCAATGAAAGAAGTGCAGCTGCAGTTTCATATTGCGCCTGATCCAATGTTTATTCAGGCAGATAAGATTTTCTTTAACCACATTCTGTATAAGCTCATTGCCAACATCATTCGTTTCACGCAAAAAGGAACGGTTGTTGATTTACTCGTAGCCAATGTGGATGATAACTGTGTGATTGAACTGAAGGATAATGGACTGGCTATGGGCAAAGCGAAAATGGATGAACTGTTCAATAAGCTGAATAATCCTAACGAAGCACAGCAGGCACTGAACCAAACTGGTTTTGGTTTTTCTGTTGCCCGACAGCTTACGGAGAGCATGAATGGACAGTTTTATTACAGCTGCTCTGAAGCTCAGGGCAATTATTATCGTATTACCTTTAAACTTGCATAACGCTCAATACTGTTTATGAAAAAACGCCTACTAACCCTCGTCATTCTGCTTGCATCTTACTGCAGCATTTTTGGTCAGTACGAGTATATAAACACCTTCGAGACCATGGGCTACAGAGACCAGAGCATTACGGGTATTGCTGGTGCATTAACCTATTTTGTTCGAGTTAAGCCGGATGATGATATCGATCGTAGCAGACTTGTGCTGTATATCAGACCGTCTCAGATCCTTAACCCTAATACCTCGCATGTAACTATTTACATGAGAGACGAAGCTGTATTTACACAGCGTTTAGCGGGGGTGGGCATCGATTCCATCTTTACCATTAATATTCCTTTGGAGCGTCGCTACCTTCAGGAAGATGGTCGTTATGTGAAAGTACGTGTAGCTGCTAAGATGAGTATAGCGGATGAATATTGTAAGGATATTGAGAATCCTGCAGTATGGATGAGTGTTCGTAACAACTCATATCTCTACACAGTGAAGAAGTCTGCATTATCTTATCAGCGCAGCCTGAAAGAAACTATGCAAGAGTTTAAGCGTGTGTATTCTCCGAATACAGCTGATTTGGATGATGTAATGGCTGGTGGTATTTCATATGCAGTTTTGAAGCAGGCTGTTTATTCTAATGTAACGGAAATTGAAAGTGGCGTTTATAATGAAGTTGATTCTTTAGGCAGAGGTATTGTTGTAGGTGTGGTTAGCAAGCTGCCTGAGTATATCCGTAACCAGGTTCCTGCCATTGGTAAAGGCCAGGGTTTGATTGTGTTGGTGAATAGCGGCTCGTGGGAGCGGCAATATCTTGTGGTTACAGGTGCGGATGCCGAAGGGTATAAGAAAGCAATTAAAGTTCTTTCCAATAACAATATCATGAGTAGTGCTTTCTCTGAAAAACTACTTGTTGATAATGCCTTAACGAAAGTAAGTGAGCGAAGTGGCTTGCCAGTAGTCCTATCCTTAGAACAGCTGGGAGGTCAGCCTGCCATTATGGAAGGTGTTGGTGCATTGAAAGCCAATTATGCCTTCTCTTTGGCAGATTACAACGCCATTCCTGAGAAATTGACTTTCCACCTGGATGCCTTGTTCTCCATGCTGAAAGAATCTGACCGCGGTTTCTTGAACGTGTATCTGAATGATAACCTCGTGTATAGCACAACGCTGTCTGACAAACGTAACTTCTCTGAAGATATTGATCTGAAGCCTTACTTGTTGACCAAGAATAACGGGCTTACCGTTGAAATGCGTTTCCATCCAGGTACCAATATCTGTAAGGACGGATTTGCCAATTTCTTTGGTTTCATCAACCCTAAGACATCTACTATCACCTTTAAGGGAGAGCGTAGAAATGAGTTTTCTAACTTCTTTAATTATCCCGGTGAGTTTAGAAAGTCTCCATTAAAGTTCTTGATTTCTCCTTCAATCTTTCCTTTGGTTACATCTTCGGTTGGAGAGTTGATTTATCAGATCAATGCAACTACAATTGCTACACCAAGTATGATTCTGCCAATCATCGAAGCTTCTGACAAATCTCAGATGGCTGATATGCGTGGTTTCAATGTCATTGCATTGTTGCAGCGCACAGATGGTTTCTTGAAGAACTTTAATTCACTGCCTGTTAATTTCACGAAAGATTTCCAGTTATATAAAGATTTAGAAGGTCAAGTAAGTTATTCAATCAACGACTTCTCTAATAGTGGTATCGCGCAGATTTTCAGACAGAATGGTAGCACATTCCTCGTGATATCAACCTTGGGTGATACTGCAATACAAGGTGCGTATGAAAGTGTTATTAAGAGTTTCGGTACGCAGTTCTCTTCTATTGAAACAAACGTATGTATTGCTACTAGTAAGGGACAAAGTAATTTCTTCTTCAAATTACCCGAGGACTCAGACTTGGTAACCTATCGTGGAGAAAGAAACCCATTACTGGTATTCTGGGAAACATATAAATTCTTCATCGTCGGATTCTTGGTTGTATTTCTGATCCTAGCTTTCTTCTTTGTGAGGAAGCGCGTGAAGAAGTCACAGGAAATCGTTTAATCCATTACTCTGCCGGGGAAACCCGGCAGACTATATTGTTATGCCGTTATGCGCCCTTAATCATATGGTGTCTGCTGGGATGTTTTCGGAGGAAAAGCTTCGGGACATTGCCAGTATTGCTGATGAGTATAACTATGCTTTTATTAAAGCAGCCCTCAACTTCGGTTTTCTAACCCGCAAAGAGTATGTGGCGTTTCTGGAGAAAGAGAATTACCCATTAATTGATGTTCGTAATGAAGAGATTGATGAGTATTTGTTAGAACAGTGCGATCTGCACCACATGAACTCCTTTCTCTACATTCCTTTGCGCAGAGATGGTAGTGGCACTTTATTAGTCGCTGCAGCAGATCCACTAGATGAGAAACTGATTGCCGGATTAACGGTAAAGTTCAATTGCCGCATCCGGATGCTGGCTGCATCCGATTTGGATATCACTTGGTTAGCACATACAAAGCGCGGTATCTTCTTTGTAAAAGAAGCAGTATTTAGTCTGATGCGCAGAGACCCTGAGAGTTCAGGGATCATCACATTTACAGATGGTCAGTTGGCAGTAATTTTTGGCCTTACGATTCTCTTTTTTGTAGCGTTAGGCTTTTCGTTTGTTAATACATCGGTTATTACAAACCTCTTTTTGAGTTTAACCTTCTTATTTGCTATTCTTTTTAAGCTCTATTTGGCCTTGAAAGGGTCAATGAGTGAATTGCACGATTCAGTAACTAAGGATGAAATCAGAGCAGTAGATAATGATACTTTGCCGGTATATACCATCTTGCTGCCTGTTTACAAGGAAGATAAACTGATTCGTAAGCTGATTTGGAACTTACGCAGCTTGGATTATCCCAGAGGTAAATTAGACGTTAAGCTGCTGATTGAAGAAGATGATGATAAAACGCTGAATGCCGTAAGGGCATTGGACTTTCCTGCCAACTTCGAGGTAATTGTTGTACCATATCACATGCCTAAGACAAAGCCGAAAGCATGTAATTATGGTATTTATTTCTGTCGCGGAAAATATCTGACCATTTATGATGCAGAGGATATTCCGGATTCCGATCAGCTGAAGAAAGTGGTGGTACTCTTCCGTAAGTTGCCTGATGAGTTTATCGTATTACAAGGGGCATTGAACTATTTCAATAAGAATGAGAACCTGCTGACAAGAATGTTCACGCTAGAATATTCTTATTGGTTTGATTATATGCTTACTGGTTTACAGTCATTGGATGTACCGATTCCATTGGGAGGCACTTCTAATCACTTTAAATTAGATAAGCTGGTAGAATTGGGTGCATGGGATCCTTTCAATGTAACAGAGGATGCAGATTTGGGTGTACGCGTATTTGAAAAGCTTTACAAAGTTGGTGTTGTAAATAGTACAACTTTAGAAGAAGCAAATAACGAGCCGTTTAACTGGATTCGTCAGCGCTCAAGATGGATCAAAGGGTATATGCAAACTTTCTTGGTACACATGCGTAACCCACGTAAGCTGATTCGAAGAATTGGTTGGAGGGGTTTCTTTGGATTTAACTTCTTTATCGGTGGAACTGCAGTAACCTTCTTGTTGTACCCGGTACTTTTATTATTCTTTATTGTCTTTATCATTTTTGATATCAAAGCAGTACGTGCTTTGTTCCCTGACTGGGTATTGTATATCTCTATCTTCAACTTTATTGCAGGCAACGTACTGATGGTGTATATCAACATGTTGGCTGTATTCAAGAGAAGATACTATGAGCTGATTCTTTTTGCAGCTGTGAATCCTGTGTATTGGTTGATGCACTCAATTGCAGCATACAAAGGTTTATGGCAGTTGATTTATAAGCCTTTTTATTGGGAGAAAACAAACCATGGTTTAACCAAAGTATCGCATTCTTCTACTGCGGCAACAGTAGCAGGTAATACTTAATATGGGTATATCAAAGAAAAATATTAGCCTCTTAACCTTATTCATGGTGTTGTACTATGTGTGCATCACATGGATTGTGCACAGAAGTGGCTATGAGCATACAGAGTCTTTGTTTTATGCCGAAAAGCTCAAATTGTTATTTGAAGCCAAGCAGAACCAGTTGGTTATTCTGGGTACTACCTTCCCAAGCATGGTATTTCTTTCTAACCTCATCTTTATTCCGCTGGGTTATTTATTTGCGCCTGTGGCCGCATCTATTCTGGTAATGAGTATTCTGTATTATTTCATACTCAGGAATCACTTGAGTACGAAACTGCCGATGAATATTTATGTGCCAATGGTAACAGCAGTCTTTATGTTTCATCCAGGCATGGTGTTCGCAGCGGTATCGGGTAGAAGTATTGCCATGGTGTTATTGTTTTTCTACCTAGTATACAGAAGTTTCTTCAACTACTACAGAAGCCAGACTACTTTCTATTTATCACTTTCCAGTATCTATCTGGCTTGTTTGATTTTTAGTAACTACAATTTTATTTGGCTCTTAATTGCCTTCTTCCCATTTATCGTATTGGTTTCATTGGAAGGTATTAAGGTTTCTAAAGATCAGCCTCCTGTTTTACAGTATCATGAGGCCTTGAACAATCGTTCTTTACGTAGAAAACTAGCCAATAGAACTGCTGCGATTTATATCATTATTTTCCTATTGCCATTAGGCGCCATCTATCTTTTCAGAACATTGAATCAGGCTCACGCAGGTAATCCAGATTACTTCTTGAGCAGTCAGTATTCAAACTGGGCAATTACTGGTTTAAAAGCCATTGATAATCTGCTAGTAGATGCCAAGGGCACTATTCTAACTAAGCAAACACAAATTGTCTATCACTTCTTCATCTTGCTATTAACACCACTTTTTGTTGTAGCCGTAGTCTTGTATAAAGGAAAGATATATGAGCTGATGACCATTATTTCACCATTTATATTATTGTCGGTACTGTTAATTGCTAGTAGATTTTATTTATCGGTAGAGTACTTGCTGATTTTCCTGATGTTGGCTATGTTGATCTTAATCTATTATGCAGGTAAGACAGACCATAGTGTCAGACGAATGCGGGTAATGATATTCATTGGTGTGATTCTTAGTAATGTTGGTGGGTTCTACTATTTCTCCAAAACCAATGACATTGAAGAGAAGAATTTTTATGAAGCTTTATTGAAAGGTGGCGCATTTAAGGAGGATCGTGCGTTAAGTGAGCAAAAGCAGATTGCGCAATTTATTCAGGATGTCACAGACGGTGGAGGCAAGGTTATGATTGATGATGCAGCAGCGTATGGTATTGTTGCACATCTTGAGAATCTGAACAATATCTTATTGCCATTTCAACCCAGCTTTGTGACGGTAGTAGAAAATCCAACCTTGTCTGTAAACTATATGTGTATCGCCAAACGAGAAAACAGATTGCATAACTTCACTGTATTGAATGCATATAATATTGAGCAAATGCGCAGGCGTATCGGACTGAATCTCCTGGTAATGTTTGAAACCCCTAACTGGGTATTGTACAAAATCAGTAATTAATAAAAAACCCTTGCACTGCAAGGGTTTTTCGATCTCAATATATCCTGTTTAGTTTCTAACGGGCTTACCACCTTTGAGCAGACTTTGGATGCGCTCCAGTGTTTTCTTTTCACCACAAAGGCTTAAGAATGCTTCTCTTTCCAAATCCAGCAAGTATTGCTCGCTTACGAGTGTTGGTTCACTCAAGTCGCCACCACACATCACATAAGCCAATTTCTTGGCAACAGTAAGATCGTGATCAGTTGCGTAACCACCACGCCACATGGCATGAATACCTGCGTACATGGCACCAAGACCAGATTTACCCAACACTTTGATGTCTTTACGCTGCAGTGGTGTTTGATAACCTGCATCATAAAGTTCAATTACAGATTGTCTGGCTGATTCAATTCTTCTTCCTGCATTCAGAATAATTTCATCCTGACCTTTTCTCAGAATACCCATGCCCATGCCTTCATGTGCAGAAGTAGCAACTTTAGCAGTTGCAATGGCGAAGAAGCGATTCTTCAATGTGATGGTTTCTGGCTCATCTTCATGCATTTCATCTGATGCACGCAATACAAACTCCTTAGTACCACCGCCTCCTGGAATCAGGCCTACGCCCAATTCTACCAGACCGATATAAGTTTCAGCCGCAGCACAAATTTTATCTGCATGTAAGTTTAATTCGCAGCCACCACCTAGTGTTAAACCATGTGGTGCAGTAACAACAGGAACAGAACTGTATCGTGCACGCATCATCGTATTCTGGAACATACGAATCGCCATATCCAGTTCATCATATTCCTGCTCAATAGCCAGCATGAAAATCATACCGACATTAGCACCCGCACTGAAGTTGGGTCCGTCGTTGGCAATCACCAATCCTTTGAATTTATCTTCAGCAATACCAATAGCTTTGTTGATACCTTCCAAAACTTCACCACCCATGCTGTTCATCTTGGTGCTCCATTCTAAACCCGCAACATCACCGCCTATATCATAGACTTTGCATGCGCTGTTTTTCCATACCAACTTATCAGATTTGTGATTCATTACGAGGAATGCATCGCCACCCGGTAAAGCTTTGTATGATTTGCTGGCAACATCATAGCAATAGCGTTTACCATCCTGCACTTTATAGAAGCTGGTATGTCCTGCTGCTAGCATGTCATCAATCCATGCGGCTACAGATACACCGGCAGCTTTCATTTTTTCAACTGTCTTGGCTACACCTAGTAAATCCCAAGTTTCAAATGCGCCGATTTCCCAACCAAAGCCGGCCATCATGGCATCATCTACGCGATAGAGCTCATCAGAAATTTCAGGAATTCTATGTGAGATATAAGAGAAGAGTGAGTAGTGGAATGCACGATAGAAAACACCTGCTTTATCTGGGGCTTCATTCAGCATGCTGATTCTCTGCTTCAGCGAATCAATAGGCTTGGCTGCTTCAATGCTTGCGTATTTAGCTTTCACACGCGGTGCATATTCCATGCTTTGTAAATTCAGCGTCAGGATTTCTTTTCCTTTATCTGATTTTACTTTTTTGAAAAAACCTTGTCCGGTTTTATCACCTAACCAGTTCTGCGACACCATTTTTTCTAGCCAAGCTGGAATAGCGAAGATGGCAGCAGCTTCATCTGTGAGACAATTATCTGCAACACCCTTGGCTACTTTCACCAATGTGTCGATACCAACTACATCGGCAGTACGGAATGTGGCAGATTTAGGGCGACCAATAATTGGACCAGTGAGCAAATCAATTTCATCAATGCTCAGTCCCTGCTTTTCCATGATATGGAAAATACTCATGATGCTGAAAACACCAATTCTATTGGCAATGAATGCAGGCGTGTCTTTACACAGCACAGTTGTTTTACCCAAATGCAAATCTCCATAGTGCATCAGAAAATCTGTTACTGCAGGATCTGTATCTGGTGTTGGAATGATTTCTAATAAACGTAAATATCTGGGTGGATTAAAGAAGTGTGTGCCGCAGAAATGTTGTTTGAAATCTGCAGATCTTCCTTCACTTAACATGTGAATAGGAATGCCAGATGTATTAGATGTGATGAGCGTTCCAGGCTTTCTGTACTGCTCAACTTTTTCATAAATAATTTTCTTGATGTCTAAGCGCTCTACTACTACTTCAATAATCCAATCTGCTTTGGCAATCTCCTTCATGTTATCATCGAAGTTGCCGGTTGTGATGCGCTTCAATACATCTTTGTGGTAGACAGGAGAGGGGTTGCTTTTTACTGCAGCTTGTAAAGCATCGTTTACTAATTTGTTTCTTTCAGCTGGCTTGGTACTTTCTGTAGCCTCTTTTGGTACCATGTCCAGCAAGAGTACTTGTACACCAATACCAGCAAAATGGCAGGCAATACGGCTGCCCATTACACCACTGCCTAATACGGCTACCTGTTTAATCACGCGTTTCATACAGCAAAAAGTTTATACGAAAATTAGTTAGTTATGCAACTATTTTCATCGAAGATAGGAGGAAAATACACATCAAATTCCCAAAACAAAAAAAAGGATAAGCATTGCTTATCCTTACGGCAGTTTCATTGGATCATGGTATTTGGTATACCTATGAAATGTCTTCATCCATGGCAGCGGCGCCCCTATATGCCAAATAGAGGCAAACCAGATATGCTGCTAGCAAAACATAAACGACTAACATATGCGGGGGTATTAGTTAGCGATGTTGTGCCTAATCTTTGAGATTTACAACCAAAGCCGTAAATCTGTAGAGCCAGACAATCGATTATTTCCAGTCTAATTATTGCAAGACAAGCCGCGCAATAATTTGTTTATCATTCTTTACATAAATTTTAAACTTTTTTCTTAGATCATATTGTTAATTTTTCCACTTTGATAAATTTTTTGGGGATAGTGTTTCTTAAGCGTTGAACATCAGCCAGTCCACACCCGTTTTTACCACCGCTTGAGCCCTGCGACCATTTACACAAATCGCCATGGGCTGCGAATTGTTTCAAGTACATTTGTTATATGCAGGTAACCGATCAATTAGTGGCAAAGCTGGCGCACCTATCGCGTCTATACCTCACAGATGCAGAACAGGCATCTATGCGTAATGAATTACAAGCCATGATTCAGTTTGTAGACAAGTTGAATGAATTGGATACCAACGGTATTAAGCCATTGATGCATATGGGCGATGCCCATAATACACTCAGGGTTGATCAGCCTGCAGGCATGTTAGATAACCAGCAAGCCGTATCACAAGCACCTTCTGCTAATCCACCTTATTTCAGCATTCCTAAAGTCATTCGTAAATAATTATGGAACCAATCATACATCTAGACAATATTCAGAAAAGTTATTTCATGGGATCTCAGGCCATTCCTGTACTCAAGGGTATTTCGCTGGATATTCATAAGAACGAATACGTTGCATTGATGGGACCTTCCGGTAGTGGTAAGAGCACCCTGATGAATATTCTGGGTTGTTTAGATTCGCCTACCGGCGGTACGTATATATTGAACGGCCACGATGTAAGTAAAATGCCAGATGATGATTTGGCTGATGTACGCAACAAGGAGATCGGTTTCGTGTTTCAGCAATTCAATCTCTTGCCTCGATTAACGGCTGCAGAGAATGTAGCACTTCCATTGATCTATGCCGGTGTGTCTAAAAAAGACCGTATCGAGAGGGCTATGGAAGCCCTGAAAAAAGTAGGTCTAGAAACCAGAAGTCATCACAAATCCAATGAGCTCAGTGGTGGTCAGATTCAGCGTGTGGCCATTGCCCGTGCATTGGTGAACAATCCCTCTCTCTTGCTGGCCGATGAACCTACGGGTAACCTCGATTCTAAGACTTCCGTAGAAGTAATGGAAATCTTCAGTCAGATACAGGCTGCAGGCAATACTGTTGTATTGGTTACCCACGAAGAAGATATTGCGGCTTATGCAAAAAGGGTGGTGCGCCTGCGCGATGGCTTGATTGAAACAGATCAGGCCCAGTTGAGACAGCACCACACTGTTTAATCCTGATAATCAAAGAAATAATCAAGCGGCAAGTGAACAATTTGCCGCTTTTTTCATTTTTAGTTTTATTTGCGCCCCAACACACAAAGCACATGGCCCTGAAAATATATACCAAGACCGGTGATGCCGGAAATACCTCACTGATAGGTGGAACCAAGGTTCCGAAAAGTCATCTCCGTATCGAGAGTTATGGTACCGTAGACGAGCTGAATTCTTATATCGGTTTGTGTAACGACCATATTTCAGATGCAGCTGTAAACAGTATGTTGAAGGAAATTCAGGACAGACTCTTTACCATTGGCTCTTCTTTGGCTTGTGATCCCGACAAAGAGCCGGCCATGAAAATTCCTGATTTAAAGGATAGTGATGTGGCTTTGTTGGAGCAGACCATCGATCAGATGAACGAGTCATTACCTCCAATGAAATCTTTCATTCTTCCCGGTGGTCATCCTGCGGTATCTCATTTACATGTAGCCCGTTGTGTGTGCAGAAGGGCAGAACGCAATTGTGTTTACCTGAAGCAGAACGAACTCTTCGTAGATGATCTGGTGCTGAAGTACCTGAATCGTTTGAGCGATTATCTGTTTGTACTGGCGCGTTATGTGGGCCATCAACTGAATGCGCCTGAAGTTCCTTGGAAGCCGCGTATCAGCTAATCAATTTTCCATCTTTCATGCGTAGAATCCGGTCGCTCATGGCGGCTAATGCATCGTTGTGTGTAACGATGAGAAAAGTCTGTGATAAGGTATCACGCAAGTGAATAAACAATTGATGCAGCTCTTGTGCATTGGTGCTATCCAAGTTACCGGTAGGCTCATCTGCAAAAACAATCTTAGGCTGATTAATCAATGCTCTTGCTACAGCTACACGCTGTTGCTCGCCGCCACTTAATTGCTGAGGTTTGTTTTCGGCTCTATCTGCGAGTCCCAGCATCTCCAGTAATTCCAAAGCCCTTTTTTGGGCCGCCGCTTGTTTAGTACCTGCAATCCATGCCGGAATACAAACGTTTTCGAGTGCGGTGAATTCTGGTAGTAAATGGTGAAATTGAAAAATAAAACCAATCTGTGTATTGCGAAAATGGGCCAACGCTTTGCCGCTTAATTGGTGTACTGCCTGTTCGTTAATCCAGATTTCACCCTGATCTGCCGCGTCCAGCGTACCTAAAATATGGAGCAGGGTGCTTTTACCCGCCCCGGAAGAGCCCACAATACTGACCAGCTCGCCGGCATTGATGGCTAGGTCTATGCCCTTTACAACTTCTAGATCTCCGTAGCGTTTGTGTATGTTACTTGCTCTAAGCATGGGTATTCAGTGCCGTAAACTTACAATTAAGCCGCTGTGCTGCCATGGATTTAGTTTTTTATTTACACATAGTGTGATAAGCCTGATTTGGTTATTTCATCAATACGGTTACATTTGCACAAAAATTCGGGACTATGTTCTGGACATTAGAATTAGCAAGTTATCTGGAAGAAGCACCTTGGCCAGCCACTAAGGATGAATTATTAGATTATGCCATCCGTTCAGGTGCACCTATTGAAGTGGTGGAAAACCTGCAGGAACTGGATGATGAAGGTGAAGTCTACGAGAGCATCGAGGACATCTGGCCAGATTATCCAAGCCAGGAAGACTTTATGTTCAATGAAGACGAATACTAAAATATCATCCCTGCGGTACCGCAGGGATTTTTTATGCTACTACATGTCCTCGCGCAGCTTCTAATAATGCAAACCAATCGGCTCTGTGTAAACTTATTTGCGTTGCGCTTTTTGCTTCTTGTAATCTGCTGAGTTTTGATGTGCCCACTACAGGCATAATGCCTGCTGGGTGTCTGTACAGAAATGCCAGTAATACTTCATTCACGCCAGTTTGATAGGCTTGTGCAATTTCTGTGGCAATGGGCAAAATACGTATGTACGCTTCATTGCTATCATCAAACAATTTGGCCCCACCTAAAGGCGCCCAAGCCATAGGAATGATCTGGTGCTGCATACAATGATCCAAAATGCCATTGAAGAAAGGATCAGTTGCAACAATGGAACATTCAAACTGATTGTAGCGTACTTGTGTATAGCGCATCAGCAAATCTGTTTGATGCGGTAAAAAATTCGACACACCAAAAGCGAGAATTTTACCACTGGCTAATAACTGATCAACAGCCTTAGCTACTTCACCTGGATGCAGCAAAGGATCGGGGCGATGAATGAGTAGCAGATCCAGATAATCCGTATGCAAATTTTTCAGCGATTGCTCAACAGACGTTATGATATGTTCTGCACTAGTATCATATGATTTGAGCAAATGTTCAGGTCGGTTAGGTGTAACCATTCGAATGCCACATTTGCTGATGAGTTGCATTTGTGCACGCAGGTGAGGGGCATCAGCTAAAGCCGCACCAAACTCAGCTTCTGTGGTATAGTCGCCATAAATATCCGCATGGTCAAAACTGGTGATACCTGTTTCAAGACAGCCATCAATTAATGCTCTATACTCAGCGGTTGAATAATTGGCACCCCACTTGCCCCAGCGCATGCAGCCGGCAATGGGTGCAGTAATGGTATGATGTTCCATGCCCTAAAAATAGGGCAATAAAAAAGTCCCGCAATTGCGGGACTTAAGCATATTGTTTGCAAAAGCTGATTAGTATCTGTTATAACCACCACCGCCTTCGCCACGGTTGTAGCCACCGCGGTTGCCACCGCCATAACCACCACCACCACGATTGCCACCACCGAAACCACCGCTACGGGGTTTGAAGCTGCGCTCTTTGCGCTCACCTTCAGGGCGTGGAGCAGATTCGTTCACCACAATCTTGCGGCCTTCGATTTCGCTTTCATGCAAAGCAGCGATAGCAGCTTTAGCAGCTTCTTCATCGGGCATTTCAACAAATCCAAAACCCTTACTACGGTTGTTCTTGAATTTGTCTGTGATGATTTTTGCACTGGCTACTTCGCCATAAGGTGCAAACAGGGCCTGCAGGTCTTCACTGGTCATATTCCAGTTAAGGTTTCCAACGTAAATGTTCATGTTTAAAAAATTAAATAAATCAAATACCAATGAGAAAACAGCAATCAAACAACCTGAACATTACGAACGAACCGGCCTTAGAAAACTGCCATTGGACAAACGAATTTAGGCTTTTAGCTGAATCTGACAATTAATTCCATAAAAAACCCCCAACAGAGCTGTTGGGGGTGTATTTGCAAAAAGGTTGCAATTATTCGCCAATCACTTCAAATTCAATCTCAGTTACGTTACCGGAACCGAAATCGATAGAAGCTTTGTAAGTGCCCAGTTCTTTCACTTCGTCCACAATGCTGATACGCTTGCGGTCGATTTCATAACCTTTCTGGTCGCGGATAGCACGAGCGATCTGCAGGGCAGTTACGCTACCGAAGATCTTACCGCTAGTACCAGTTTTGGCGCCTACTTTAACAGGAGACTGCTTCAGTACTTCGATCACTTTATTGATCTCAGCCAGCATAGCAGCTTCTTTCTTTGCTTTTACTTTCAGACGCTCTTCCTGTTGCTTCAGGTTAGAAGGGTTTGCTTCTACAGCAAACTTCTGAGGAATCAGGTAGTTACGGGCATAACCGTTACGTACGGTTACCAGTTCATCGCGCTGACCCAGATTGTCTACGTCTTTGATTAAGATTACTTGCATGTTTGTTTGTTTAGCTCCCAGCGCCCAATCTAAGATTGTGACTGTCACCCCATTGCCATGGGGATTAGGGAATGGTTACTAATGAAAAGCTTATTTCAACAAGTCTGTTACGTAAGGCATCAGTGCCATCTGACGTGCTTTCTTCACGGCATCAGCCACTTTACGCTGGTACTTCAGAGAGTTACCGCTTAAGCGACGAGGCAACATTTTACCTTGCTCGTTTACAAACTTCTTCAAGAACTCGATGTCCTTATAGTCTACGTACTTGATACCATACTTCTTGAAGCGGCAGAATTTTTTCTTTGGCTTCTCGGTCTTAATGGCCGTCAGGTATTTGATTTCATTCTTTGCCATGGTATTAAGCCTCCACTTTTTCGTTACCCATTGCTACGCCACTTCTCTTTTTAGCATTGTACTCAACGGCGTATTTGTCGAGTTTCGTTACCATGTGACGCATGATCTGCTCGTCACGCAGCATTTGGATCTTCAGCTTTTCGTTCAGATCGCTAGGCGCTTGATACTCCAATACCCAGTAGATACCAGTTGTTTTCTTCTGGATTGGATAGGCCAATGATTTCAGTCCCCAAGGATTGCTGTGCACGGTTTTTCCACCATGTTCATTAATGAAGTCGGTGTACTTTTTCTGAGATGCCTTGAATTCTTCCTCAGAAAGCACAGGGGTGAAAATCACCATCAGTTCGTAGTTGTTCATACCCTGTTTTTTAGGTTTTAAATGATTCCCAATGGACATCTCGCTTGCGCGAAACGAATCCCAGGCGAGGGATTTGGGGCGGCAAAGGTAAGGGAAAGATTGTAGGAAACAGCACTAGTTGGCCGATTTTTCCGGCTTGCCCACCCGTTTCAGGAGCACCAGATAGGTGGGGAAATGATCGCTGTACCCGTAATTGTATTCATCACCGCTCCAGGTACGCTTAGGATAGCCCTTGTATCGGCCGGTTTCCTCGCGCATAAAAGGTTGATTATGAATATAGTTTTTAAAGAAAGCAAAGCCGGTTTGTTCCTTATTGAGCCAGTTGCGGCTGATGATGATTTGGTCAAATAAATTCCAAGCATCCTGATAAGCCAAGGTGCCAATGCCTTTCTTGTGTGTTTTTACCCAAGGATTGTAGAGTGAAGTGGTGTCGGATGTCCATTCATCACCATCAGCATTCAGGCCTTTGGTAATACTTCTGTCCTTGGGATCATCATTTAGATCGCCCATGATGATGTACTTGTCCCTGAAACCTTTGGCCAGCAAGGAATCCAAATGTTTGCGCAGGGTAGTGGCTGCGGCCATACGTGCGGGTGCAGAAACGGATTCACCTCCACGGCGGCTAGGCCAATGGTTCACATATACATGTACGTTTTCTCCATCCAGCAGACCATGCACCCAAAGGATATCTCTGGTAGCACTGGATTCTTTACTGCCTCCGGGCAGTACTACCCGAATGGGCGCTGCGTTGATGACTTTGAAATATTTGGGATCGTAGAGCAGGGCTACATCAATTCCGCGGATATCAGGGCTTTCAAAATGTACAATCCGCATTTTCTTAGCCGCTAGTTCGGGCTGTGCCACCAAATCCTCCAAAACCCTTTTGTTTTCTATCTCCGCAACGCCAAGTATGGCTGGACCGTCTTTGATGACTGGCTCATACAAGCTGCCCATGGCGGCAATCACTGTTGCTAGCCTGTTTAGCTTATCTGCATAGATAGCGGATGTGTAGCGTTTGTCTGATTTGGGTAGGAATTCATTGTCGTCTTTCAACAGATCGTCTTCTGTATCGTATAGGTTTTCCAGATTGTAAAAGCCTATTACAGCTGTCTTATAGCTCGATTGGGCCGAAAGATTTACACAAAGACTAAAGGAAATGAAGATATAAAGCAATATTTTCACGTGCTGATTTCGTGTTACGTGATGAGTGATTTGTAATACCCCCCTTGAATAAGTGGTATTCCCGGAAAAGGATTTCCACGAAGTTTGTCCCATACAATCAAAACTGTTAAACTGGTCGATGTTAAGAATAGGTATCATTCTTTTAATGGGTTGGGTATTTATGCCTCATGCGTTACTTGCACAAAGTGGCGGTTCTTTTATTGATACCACCAAGAGCAAAATTAAGCAGGACAGTGCAGTCATTGATAACTTACGCGAAGACCAGTTAGATAATATTCCTGTAATTACTGTTAATGATCAGGACTTGAATGATGCAAGTACACAAGGCTTGGCCGTTATTTTGGCTTCTTCAAAAGATCCTTATTTATCGCTGGCTTCATTTCATTTTAGTCCCTTACGTTTTCGCTTACGCGGTTATGATCCTTCTTTAAACCATACGTTCATCAATGGTGTGCCGATGGATAACCTCAATAATGGTAATACGCCCTGGGGTTTGTGGGGTGGGTTGAATGATGTACTGCGCAATCGCGATCAAGTGCTGGGTTTGGGTGCCATTGATTTTAGTTTTGGTGAGCCAGGATTGAACCTAAATTTTGATGTACGCGCCAGCAAGCAACGTCAGCAAACATTGGTGAGTTATGCTAACTCTAACAGAAACTATGATCATCGTTTTATGGTTACACATCATAGTGGTTTGAATAGTAAGGGTTGGGCAGTGAGTGTATCAGCATCCAGAAGATGGGCTAATCAAGCTTATGTGCCGGGTACCGACTTTGATGCATTTAGCTATTTCTTGGGCATCGATAAATATGTAGGCAAAAAGCATTTATTGTCGCTCAATGTTATTGGCGCACCAACGATGAATGGTCGCCAAGGTCCTGCATTGCAGGAGATGATTCAATTGTCGGGCGATAATCTGTATAATCCATATTGGGGTTATCAGGGTGGTAAAGTGCGTAATGCAAGTATCGCTTATGTGAATCAGCCCATCAGCATATTGTCGCATGAATTCAAGATCAATGATGCTGCTGTGCTAACTACAGGTATCAGCTTTACTACTGGAGAAAGAAGCACCACTGCTTTGGAGTGGAATCGCGCACCGGATCCGCGTCCTGATTATTACCGCAATCTCCCAAGCTTTCAAACAGACCCAGCACAAGCATCTGCAGTAGAGCAGGCCATCAGAAATGATGTCAATCTGCGTCAATTGAATTGGGATAGGTTGTTTGAGATCAATAGAATGAATTTGGCAACTACGACGAATGTGAATGGTATTAGTGGTAACACATACACAGGGCTTCGTGCGAAATATTTTCAAGGTGAAAATGTGCAATACACCAATCGCCTTGCTTTCAATACAGTATTGAATACACGAATTTCTGAAGAAGGTGTTTTATCAGTTGGCTTTACTTATCAATCGCAGCGAACCAATTATTTCAAGCGACTGATTGATTTGCTGGGCGCGAATTATATGGTTGACTGGAACCAGTTTGCCGAACGTGATTTTCCGAATGATCCTAATGCTATTCAAAATGATTTGCGCAGACCAAACAGGGTTGTATTACTGCGTGAGCGTTACGGATATGATTACGATATGTTGGTGAGAAAGATTGGTCTGTGGGCCCAGGGTAAGTGGACGATGGAAAACTTTGATGCCTTCTTTGCTGTAAACGTACATAACACACAATTCTGGCGTAGCGGTAATGTGCGCAATGGTTTATTTCCTTTCTCCTCTTTAGGCAGATCAACCTTGAATAACTTTCTAACCTATGGTGCTAAAGCAGGTTTAACCATCAAGCTTGATGGCACCAATTTTATTTATCTGCAAGGTGCTGCCATGACAAGGCCGCCTGATTATGAGAATGTATATCTTTCTCCAAGAAGCAGAGACGGTCAGCAAACCAATGCAACCAGTGAATTTATCTTCAGTTTTGAAGGTGGTTATCTGTATCAGACAGAACGTATTAAAGCAAGAGCATCTTTCTACATGACCAGCATTGCTGGTGGTATGAATGTGGTAAATTTCTTCCACGATGATTACAACACATTTGTGAACTACGCCATGAGTGAAGTAGGTAGATTATACCTAGGTACAGAATTGGGTGCTGAAATGAAAATCACTGAGCAACTAACTGCATCACTTGCTGCTTCTTTCAACAGAGCAACCTATAATACAGATCAGTTTGTACAGGTAACACAGGATAATGATGCCAGTGTGTTGGAGAAAGGTGTGGTAAAATCCAAAGGCTTAAAGATTGGTACAATGCCGCAGGAAGCTTATGGCTTGGGCCTGAACTACCGTTCAAGAGCATGGTTTGCCGGTATCAATGGTAATTTTTTCAGAAGCAGTTGGTTAGACTTTAACCCCGTACGAAGAACAGATGCGGCTACCAATGGCGTTACAGCAGGTACACCATTGTTCAACAGTATTATCGATCAAACCAAGTTGAAAGATCAATTAACTGTTGATGCTATCATGGGATATAGTTGGAAAGTCTACAATGGTAAAAAGAACAAGCCTGTTATCCTTAACTGGAGTATGGGTATCAACAATCTCCTGAACAATACAGAGATGGTGATTGGCGGTTCTGAGCAATTACGATTTGATTTTGCAGGTAAGGATATCAATAAGTTTCCACCAAGATATTTCTATGGTTACGGCATCAATTATTTCACCAGTATTTCAGTAAGATTCTAATGCAGCAAGCACCAACATATCGTTTATTGGTTAGCATAACAGCCATTGTTTGGTTGTTTGCCGCTTCCTGTTTGAAACGCTTTGAAGATCCGGCAGATTATGTACCTCCTGCGATTACCGCTAACATGACTATTCGTGAGTTACGTAACCTGCATACGCTGGGAAATTTTACACAGGTTACAGCAGATCGTATCATTACCGGTGTTGTTGTAGCAAATGATGCTACGGGTAATTTTTATAAGAGTATTACCATACAAGATGCAACAGCAGCTATTCAAGTAAATATTGATGGCTTCGATTTGAATGCACTTTTCCCCGTAGGAAGAAGGGTCTATATTAAGGTAAAAGATTTGTGGTTAAGCGATTTTCGTCGCTATGTACAGTTGGGTGGAAGTGTAGACAGAACCGTTCCTGCCAGTCCTGAACTGGCACCTATACCAATGGCCTTATTGGATAAATATATTATCAGAGCTGAAGCAGGTCAAAGAGTGAATCCACTGGTTTTAAATATTAATCAATTGACCGATCAGCATCAAGGCATGTTGGTGAGCATTAATCAGGTAGAATTCATTCCGGTTGATGCGAATAAATTGTATGCGGATGCAGTAAATAAGGTTTCGGTAAGCAGAACTTTTGGTGATTGCTTCGGCAATGCGATGGTGATGCGCACGAGTGGCTATGCCAGTTTTGCCAGTGCAAGAACGCCTGCAGGTCATGGGTCTATAACAGGTATTTATACAGTATTCAATAATACAGGTCAACTGGTGATTAGGGATACCACGGATATTGATATGCGGAATACCCGGTGCAGTTCAGGCAGTCCCGTGGTGCTGTTGAATGAAGATTTTGAAACCACCATACCCGGTAGCGATGTAACACTTTTTGGCTGGCAAAATATTGCTGAGTCGGGTGGCCGTAAATACGCTTCCAAAAGTTTCAGTTTCAATAATTACGCAGAGATCAGTGCTTTTAATTCTGCCCAGAGCAATATGACTAGCTGGCTGATTTCTCCCGCTTTTGACCTGAATAGTACCGCTAACGAAATTCTGTCATTCAAGACAAAAGATGGTTTTAATAATGGTGCTGTATTTCAAGTATTAATTTCTACGAATTACAACGGCGGCAATACGCCTTGGACTGCGACTTGGACTAATCTAGGCGGTACCATTGCTACGGGCAGCACTACAGGTTTTGCGACAAATTGGACGAATTCAGGTAATATTAGCCTAGCTACATTCTCGGGTACCAATGTCTACATTGCATTCCGATATGCGGGCACGGATCCGGCTACGGGTGCCAAACGTACCACAACCTTCCAACTGGATGATATCCGAATACAGGGTAATTAAGCGTTTACAGACTATTTTCCTGATTTGACAACCTGTCAGCATTTCGTGTCTGGTATTGTCTTTGCTTTGCACCCACAAAAAACAGGTTATGCAAAAAGGACAGATTCGTGTTCAGACAGAGAACATCTTTCCCATCATTAAAAAGTTTCTGTACAGCGATCATGAAATTTTCCTTCGTGAATTGGTGAGCAATGCTGTAGATGCTACCCAAAAATTAAAAACCCTGTCTTCCATAGGTGAGGCTAAGGGCGAATTGGGTGAGTTACGTATTGACGTTACCGTAAACGCCAAAGAGAAGACCATTACCATCGCGGATAGAGGTATTGGTATGACTGCTGAAGAAGTAGACAAATATTTAAACCAAGTAGCATTTAGTAGTGCAGAAGAGTTTCTGGCAAAATATAATGACGCGAGTATCATCGGGCATTTTGGTTTAGGCTTCTATAGCGCCTTCATGGTAGCAGATAAGGTAGAAGTGATTACCCAAAGCTTCAAGGATGAAGCAGGAACTGTTTACTGGAGCTGCGATGGTAATCCCGAGTTTGAATTGTATGAGGTAGAGAAGCGTTCACGTGGCACCAGCATTATTCTGCATGTAAATGAAGAGAGCAAAGAGTTTTTGGAAGCAGATCGTTTGAAGAAGATATTGGAGCGCTTCTGTAAATTCTTACCAGTGTCTATTTTCTTTAATGATGCACAGGCAGAAAAGAAAAAAGATGAAGAAGAAAAGGCAATTAACAATACCCAACCACTATGGGTGCGTAAACCTTCTGAATTAACCAAAGAAGATTACGAGAAGTTCTATAGAGAACTATATCCTTTCGGTGAAACACCTTTGTTCTGGATTCATTTGAATGTGGATTATCCATTCAACTTAACAGGTATTCTGTACTTCCCTAAAATCAAGCAGAGTTACGAGATTCAAAAAGACAAGATTCAGTTATACTGCAATCAAGTATTTGTAACAGACGAAGTAAAAGATATCGTTCCTGAGTTTTTGATGTTACTGCATGGTGTGATTGATAGTCCGGATATTCCTTTGAACGTGAGCCGAAGCTATCTGCAGGGCGATCCTAATGTGAAGAAGATCAATAACCACATTACAAAGAAGGTAGCTGACAAGCTGGAGGAAATTTTCAAGAACGAGCGTAGTGCTTTTGAAGAGAAGTGGGAGAGTCTAGGACTCTTTGTGAAGTATGGCATGATGACGGATGACAAGTTTTTGGAAAAGGCTAATAAGTTTTTGGTGATGGAAGATGTAGAAACCAAAACTGTCGGCGAAGGAGAAGAGCAGAAAACGGTGAAGCAGTTCTATACCTTAGAAGAGTATAAGATGGCTGCTGAAACCTTGCAGAAGAATAAGGATGGTAAGACAGTCATACTCTATACTACAGATCCTGTGCAGCAAGATGCTTATGTAAAAGCATGTACAGCAAAAGGATATAAAGTAGTGGTGTTAAATACCATGATTGATGCAGCTTTCATCAACCATATGGAGATGAAGTGGGAGAATGTACACTTTACCCGTGTGGATGCAGATATCGTAGACAACCTAATTGACAAGAAAGAGAATGCTGAAAGCGTCTTAAGCAAGAAGGAGGCGGAAACATTGAAGGAAATGTTCAACTTCCAGGTGCCTGAAATGATGCTGAATGTAGAAGTAAAAGGTTTGAGTAAGGATACTGCGCCGGTTGTAGCAACAAGACCTGAGCAGATGCGTAGAATGAAAGACATGGGCGCTATTGGAGGTGGTATGACTGCTTTCTACGCCATGATGCCTGATGAAGTGCATTTAACGGTAAACGGTAACCATCCTATCTATCAGGATATCCTGAAGTTGGGCGATGCAGAATTACAGAAAAAGCAAGTACGTAATCTGGCTGATTTGGCTTTGTTATCTCAAGGCTTGTTGAAAGGTGCAGAACTAACCAATTTTATCAGCAGAAGCGTTGAGTTGTTGCAAGGTCAACCAGTAGCCGCAGAATAATTACCATCAATGATCGGTATAAAAGAAAAGTCCCTCTTTTGAGGGACTTTTTCATTTGGAACGTGGGGGTATTTATACAGTAATGTAATCGTTGTTATTGCTACGGCTACCAGCTTTAGCGAATGATTTAATGCTATACACCAGAAAAATGAACTGCACCACAAATTGAGCTATCCAAAGGATATTGGTAAAGCTGACGATTTTATAGTAGGTGTCAGAGTTTGGTGTTGCAAAAATATTGCGGCCCCATCTTGAGTCGTAATCAGGCAGCATGATTAAGAGCATATTGATCAAACAATAAATAGATATGGAGATCATAATATGTAGGTTGGCATTGTCTTGATTTCTGATGCCATCCTTGCGTAAAAAATAATGGGCCATAAATGGCAAGAAGAATAATACCAGTGTAGTCAAGGCTACTGAAGGGATATCTAATTCATAGATCGTATTTGATACACGGTAATGAAAAGTTGCGTTCTGATCAAATAAGAGAAACAATGCTGCAAAAGCCATCGGTAAGAGCAGCAAGTAGTTTTCAAAACGCATGGATACTTTCTTGATTGTTTTCATGGAACTAAAATTGTCCTACAAAATTGTGTAAGACATACATGAATCTATATCAGGTTATATTCAATCATTATAACAAATATGTCATAGTGAAATACTTGATTTTATTGGTGTTGTGACATATTCGGCGCGACGTACAATAAAATAAGCAAAGATTAGTTTGCCGATTTTTTGCTGTCTTTTTATTGAGTGAGGACAACTATATCTGTTGAATAGTGTTTAACTTGTATTGTTTAAATGCTAAACAATCTCCCCCTGTTGTAATAGCTATTTCAAATAAACGAATTGCGGTATGAAGAATACAGTACGTAACATAGCAGTTCATAAGAATAAATCATTCAGCAATAGTCATATAGACTCAGCTGCTGACGATGGTGGGGGAGGTGATTTTTCACAGCAAGCAGATATTATTATTAAACGATTAAAGGATATTTTTCCCGAAGAGCATACCGATTTACTCAAGCATGTTGATCAATTATCTAATGCGCCACAAAAGATTCAGGCATCTGTTCAAGAATTAATAGAGCATTTTAATCATTTGAGTAAGAAGCTTCAAAAAAGCGAAGAGCGTTTCCGTCTTGCATTCGAAGGGTCAAGAGATGGTTTGTGGGATTGGGATATTCTACATGATAAAGCTTATTTCTCTGCAAAGTTTAGAGAGATGATGGGCTATCCTTCAGAAGATTATATTGATGGGATGAATGCTCTGATGCAAGTTGTGCATCCAGATGATCTGTCGCCAACTATGGAAGCGATCGATCAGCACATAAAGTATGGCAAACCCCTCTTTCATGAATATCGATTAAAAAATACATCAGGAGAGTATCGTCATTTTCTGCTGAAGGGACAAGCAATTTGGAACGAAGAGGGTGTTGCTGTTCGTATGGCTGGTTCTGTAACTGACTTAACTAATGATATCCGCTTACATAGAATGATTAAAGAGCTGGGCGCAATTGCTAGTGTTGGTGCCTGGGAAATCAATGTGCTGACAAATGAATTTTTTCAAACAGAAGTAGCTCAACAGCTTTTTGATTATGACGATACCAAGTTTTCCTTGAATGCATTTGCTGCAATTTTTCACTCATCCAACTGTGAAACTGTTGTAATGGATCATTTCAAGAAAGCTTTTGAGAGTGGTCGTCCATTTGATATTGAATTGCCGCTAAAGAAAGTAGGAAATTATTCAAAATGGATTAGGATTAAAGCAGACGTGGTGTATGAGTCGGGTGTCATTAGTCGTGTAAGAGGTGTTGTGCTTGATATTACTGATGCAAAAAAATTAGAGTTAAATCTGCTGAAGAATCAGCGACGTTGGAAATCGATTTTTACTAATATCAGTGACTTAGTAACTGTTGTAGATATTGCTGGAAATATACTTTTTCAAAGTGCTTCAGTAAAATTAGTATTGGGCTATAGCGAAGGTGAGTTATCTGGTAGAAAAGTATTTGATTTTATCAGTCAGGATGAGGTTGCCATAGTAAAGCAGGCCTTTCGTAGAGCTCAAGTGACAGATGGAGTTGGAGAAAGGGTTGAGTTGAATATCAAAAGTAAGTTTGGTAATACTATTTGTTTAGAGGCGCAGGCAAACAATCAGTTGAGTAATCCTGATGTAGAAGCCATCATCATTACCTGCAGGGTTATCACAGAGCGTAAACGAAATGAACTGGCTTTGATTCAGAAGTCTAAGCTGCTTGAAGCCATCACCAAATCTTCTTCTTTTTTCGTTAGTGAAATTGAGTGGACAGATATCCTGCGTAATGTATTTGATCAAATAGGTCCTTTGTTAGATGTTGATCGGGCTTATTTCTTTGAGGCAATCAAAGTTGGTACAAACGAACAGCCCTTATACAAACAGATTGTTGAATGGGTAAAGGATCCTACCAGTGCGCAAATAGATAATCCTGAGTTACAGGCTTTTGATTTGACTGCACATAGTGAAATGAATGATAAGCTGCAAAAAGATGAGCTATTTATCTCTGATGTTGAAAACATCTTTTCAGAAGAGCTAAAAGAACACTTGTCGAGTCAGGATATTGCTTCTTTGATGGTGGTGCCTGTTTTTGTGCGGGAAAAGCTGAAAGGTTTTATGGGTTTTGATGCTTGCCATGTGAAGCGTCATTGGTCTAATGATGAGGTATCAACGCTGAAATTGTTGGTATCTATAATAGCTGCTTCATTTGAGGCAAGAATGGTGAAGGATGAACTGATGCTGAATAATAAGCGATACGAATATATCGCTCAGGCTACGGATGATATTCTGTGGGAATATAGTGTAGCTGATACCGTAACACGTTATTGGGGTAGTGGTTTTAGGCATGTGTTTGGACATCAGTGGCTGTCCAACACACGTACTATTGATGAGCGATCCATGCTCATTCATGCTGATGATAGAAAAAGAGTGATTGATAGCTTTGATCATTTTTTACAAGTCGGAGGAGATTTCTGGGAAGAAAGCTATCGATATAAAAAGACAGATGGCAGCTACGTATATATACTGGATAAAGCTATGGCCTTAAGGAATAGCGAGGGTGTTGTACAGAGTGTAATCGGCTCCATGCGTAATATCACTTCATTAAAAGAGGAAGAATTACAAAGAAGCTTTTTATTATTTGTCAATAATTGTTTTAAGACAAATAATACCACAAGGGATGTACTCAGGTGTGTGATAGATAGTGCTGCACATATGTTAGAAGCGCAATATGCAGAAGCTTGGGAAGTAGATGTTAGTGGCGAGCAGTTATTGTACAAAGCGAAATGGAGTTTTAATGGAAAAGAGGTCTTTAATAAACCTTTTGTGATTACAAGACTGAATCAAGAAAAAGGAGTTATTGGTGAATGCTGGAAGTCAAAGTCTATTATCTGGCAGCCTGCATTGGAACATTCTAAGTTTTTAAAGAAAAAAGAGGCTGCTGAAGCAGGTTTAGAATCTTTGTTGTGTGTGCCCTTGAATTGTAAAGGACAGGTTGTTGCGATACTTACTTTTTATTTTTCTAGTCCCGAGCTATTGGCTAAGAGCTATATCAAATTCTTTGAGGAAACCAATCAGCAACTTGGAGAGCTTTTGGTACAAAAACAACTTGAGGTTCAATTGAATACTTTCTTCGATCATTCTCCTGCGCTTTTGAGTATCACTAGCGGAACCAAGTTTGTAAAAGTGAATCGCTCATTCACAGAATTATTGGGCTATTCTGAGCAAGAATTATTAGAAAGACCGTTTCATGATTTTTTACATCCGGATGATATTTTAAGTACTATCAATGCTACTGAGTTCTTAGCTGAAAAAGGAAGTGTAAATCGGTTTAAGAACCGATATCTGTCTAAGGATGGCAGGGTGATTTGGTTAGAGTGGACTTCCGCTTTTTTGGACGATAACAACTTAAGCTATTCCATCGCTTATGATATTACAAAAGAGCGTGCGCTAGAGATGCAATTAGAGAAAGAGCGCCGTGATCGGGTGAATGAAGTTGCCGAAGCTGCGATTCTAGCACAAGAGCATGAAAAAGAAGAATTGGCCAGAGAACTGCATGACAATGTGAATCAGATTTTGGCTACTTCATTGATGTATTTGAGTTTGGTCAAAATCACTGATAGTAAGCAACAAGACAGCTTAGGTCTGGCTATTGCTGCGGTTAAGGAAAGTATTAAAGAGATTAGACAATTATCGCATGCACTTTCTTCTGCTAACCTGAATGACCATGATTTGCATTTTGCGTTGGTCAATCTCTTTTCAATTGTAAAGGAAAGTAAGGGGATAGAGGTGAGACATGAAATTGATTTGTTATTGTCTGGTAATTTCTCTCACAAGCTAAAGCTTAATATTTACAGGATTATACAGGAGCAATTCAATAACATCTATAAACATGCGCACGCAAGTCTGGTGGTGATTGAAATCTTCATGGATGAAGAATGGATAGTGCTCAGAATAAAAGATAATGGCATTGGTAAGTCCGCCGATAAATTTGAATCGGGTATCGGCTTGTTGAATATTCGTTCAAGAGTTGACTTATTTAACGGAAAAATGGAAGTCAATACGGGTATTGGTCAGGGCTTTGAACTGATTGCCTACTTTATTGATCGCTAGGTTTCAAGTCAATCACTTTCAACTGCAATTGCTTTTCGTTGTTCCATTCATTCAGGTCTAGCGTAAAGACCAAATCAAAGGTTTCGTTCTCCTGCATAATTGGAAATCGATGTGCCAGATTGAAACCAATGCCTGTAAAGCTGATCTTGCCTTGCTTCACCACGAAGCGAATATGTTGTTCCTTGACAATTTTTGAGAAGCCCGTATCCATCACTTTTCTTGCTACAAATACTGGCCGCATGTTCTCAGGGCCAAAAGGCTCCATTTGTGTAATGATATTGTAAAGCGCAGGTGTAATATCTTGAAAGCGTATTTCAGCGTCTATGATGATTTCAGGAATCAGTTGCTCGGGTAGTATGGTTGCTTGAACAACCGACTCAAACTTTTCTTTAAAAGCAATTACTTGCTCGGGTGATAATGTCATGCCTGCTGCGGCAAAATGTCCTCCATAGCCAAGCAAATGTTCTCTGCAAGCGTGAATGGCTTCGTATAAATTAAAGCCGGGTACACTTCTTGCACTTCCGGCTACAATATCACCACTTCTTGTTAGAACAATCGTTGGACGATAATAGGTTTCTATCAATCTGCTGGCTACAATACCCACTACACCTTTGTGCCAAGTTTCCTTATACACCAAAGTAGAATATCGCTTGTCGCCATCGGGTTCTGCTGCGATCAATTCTAATGCCTCTGTGGTAATAGAAGCATCTGCTTCTTTTCTGTCCGTATTATCACTATGCAACATTTTTGCATAGTTCAGCGCCTGTGTATAATCCTGTTCTATGAAAAGTTGTACAGCTTTTTTTGCATCATCCATTCTGCCTGCTGCATTCACTCTAGGTGCAATCACGAAAACGAGATTCGTCAATAACATTTCTTTTTGCACAGCAGCCAGCTCCATTAACGCACGAATACCTATGGATGGATTTTCATTTACTTTCTTCAAGCCATAAAAAGCGAGTATGCGGTTTTCTCCTGTAATCGGTACAATATCCGCTGCAATTGCAGTAGCTACTAAATCAAGATAGCGCAGATACGTTTCTTCAGGTAATTGCCAAGTATGGGCTAATGCCTGCATTAATTTGAAGCCAACACCGCAACCACAGAGTTCTTTGTATGGATAAGCACAATCTGCTTGTTTGGGATTTAGTATCGCCACAGCAGGAGGTAGTGTTGCATCAGGTAAGTGGTGATCGCATACAACAAAGTCGATGCCCAATGTTTTCGCATAAGTAATCAGGTCAACAGACTTGATACCACAGTCTAAGGAGATGATTAAACTAAATCCATTTTCTTTTGCGAAGTCAATACCCAACTTTGATACACCATAGCCTTCTTTGTATCTGTGTGGTATGTAAAAATCTACGTTTGCATACTGTTCGCGCAAGAACTGATACATCGATGCTACAGATGTGGTACCATCAACATCATAATCACCAAAGACAAGAATCTTTTCACCTTGTTGCATAGCAGCGGTGATGCGCTCAACGGCCAGCTGCATGTCTTTCATCAGCCATGGGTCATGCAATTCATCTAGGCTTGGCCTAAAAAAAGATTTTGCCTGTGCATAATCATGAATGCCTCTGCTAACAAGGATGCTGCAAATAACAGGGTGAATACGTAAGCTGGCTTGTAAAGACTGACTGATAGCAGTATCAGTCTTTTGTATGTTCCATCTTTTCTCCATAACTAGATATTCCGATCAGTGGTGTAGCGCACCAGTTCTTCCAGTGCATCTTTTGCTGCTGATTGGGGGAAACGATGGAGGATAGACAGTGCTTCATCTCTAAACGCATGCATTTTATCTGTAGCGTATTGAATACCGCCAGATTGTACTACTTGGTCTAAAATGAAACGCACTTTATCCTTATCTGTATTCTCGTTCTTAACGATGTAAATCAATTTTTTTCTGGTAGCTGCATCACAGTTATTCAGCGTATGGATTAATGGCAGCGTCAATTTCTTTTCCTTGATATCATTACCAGTTGGCTTACCAACATCCAGTGTGCCATAATCAAACAAATCATCTTTAATCTGAAATGCCATACCTACTAGTTCACCAAATCGCTTCATGTCTTGTACTGCAGCGTCATCTTTAAACGTGGTATATGCACCAGCAGCGCAAGCAGCAGACAATAGTGACGCTGTTTTGCCTTTGATGATTTCGTAATACACATCTTCCTTCAGGTTCAGGTTTCTTGACTTCTCCAATTGCAGTAATTCACCTTCACTCATCAATCTTACTGCATCAGATAAAATCTGCAATACCTTAAAATCGTCATTATTCAGCGATAGCAACAAACCCTTCGATAGTAAATAATCACCAACCAAAACGGCTATTTTGTTCTTCCATAATGCATTGATAGAGAAAAAGCCTCTGCGTTCCATGGCTTCGTCCACAACATCATCATGTACAAGGGTTGCTGTATGTAACAATTCTACCAGCGATGCCGCGCGATAGGAGCTTTCATTGATTTCGCCACCCAAACGAGCACTGAGCAGCACAAACATGGGTCTTAGCTGCTTACCCTTTCTTTTGACGATATAATGCATGATTCTGTCGAGCAGTGGCACCCGGCTTTTAACGGCATCCCTGAAATGGATCTCAAACTGCTCTAACTCGGCTCCTATGACTGATTTGGCTAAATTCATGAGAATATGTTGCAATATAAGCCATCGGGCAATAACGGGCAGTGATTCAGCGTTTTAAGTCCCAATTAGGGTTGCCAAAAGTGATAAAAGCGTTAAACTCCTGAGTATCAGGCAGCAACTGACACCCGGATTTTACCTTTAATCTTAAGCAATCGAAAAATACCGTCTATGAAACAAGCGAGGTTACTCATGTTGCTGAGCGCATGTTTGATTACGCTGGCAGCAGCAGCTCAAAACGACTGGGGTTGGGACTGGAAGGACTCTTCCAAGGTTCCAGTTAAAAGGGCACCCCAATACACAGAATTCCTAAACAATCAGTTTCCTTATCCTCCTAAGCCTAGAAACCAAATAGAAATTGGCGCCGGTATTGGTTATGCATCTATCTATGGCGATGTATCACAGCGTCCTGGTTTTGGAGGTACGATATCTGTAAGAAAAGCTATTGACCATTTTTGGTCTGTAAGGGCATCTTATAACGGCTTCATGGCTTACGGGCAAGACTGGAAACTGCGTGTACCCAATGTGGTAACACCGGCTCCGGGTCCATGGGCGGCTTATGGTCCGGGTGGATACTTGCCTAATTTCAGAAACCAAACCCACATGGGTTCACTTGATATCATTTATTCTATAAATCCTGCGTCTTACTATCGCGGTAATCCTAAGTTTAATATTTACGTATTGGCTGGCTATGGTATTGTAGGTTCAGATGTGGATGTAGATGCTCGTCAGGGTGATGCTGTAACTGGTACTACTTACACTGCTGGTTATGCGGGTATCAACTTCTTTGGTAAAAAATCAGATATCAAGAAAGCTGCAAGAAGCATTCAGGATGGTCAATACGAAACCAATGCACCTGTTGCGAATAATGGTCGTGATCCTATCACACGTTTAAACCGTAACTGGTTGGTAAGACATGCCATGACTTTTGGTGGTGGTATTGCTTATAAGCTGTCGAATAAGATCAATGTTGGTCTTGAGCAGAAATTCGTGAATGCGTTTAATGATGATATGGATGGCTTGTATGAAGGCAATGCCAATGATATCGTGTCTTTATCGACTGTACGTATTAACTACAATTTTGGTTCTCCTGATAAGGCTGTGGAGCCATTGTGGTGGATTAATCCCAACAATTATCTCTACAATGAGCTGAATAATCCTCGTCATATGAAGCAGCCAAAGATTTTGCTGCCTGATGGCGATAATGATGGTGTTACCGATCAGTTTGATTTAGAGCCCAATACACCTGCAGGTGCAGCTGTAGATGCACACGGTCGTGCAAAAGATACAGATGGTGATGGTGTACCTGATTACAAGGATAAGGAGATCTTGACGCAACTGAGTTGCTTCCCTGTTGATAAAGATGGTGTAGGTAAGTGTCCTGAGCCAGCTTGTTGCAAGGAAATCAAGGATATGATGGCTAATTGGAGACCAAGCGCTAGTGGTGGTGGTATTAGTGGAAGTGGCGGTGGAATGGATGGCACCATTACAGAATGCGCGATTGGTGATCTACCAAGTGTTGTGTTCAAGAAAGGTGCGCAGTTAAGCAGGGAGTCGCAAAGCGCCTTAGCTGCTGCAGCTGCAAAAATCAAAGCGAATCCAAGTTGTAAAGTGAAGTTGATAGGATATGGTACTTCCAGCAAGAATGCTCAGCAGTTGAGTTGGGAGCGTGTAAATGCCGTGAAGAAATACCTGATTGAACAGCAGGGTATTTCTGAAACTAGAATCATCTTCTCTTACGGACAGGATGGTGATGCGAACACAGTAGATATTCAGGCTACTACAGAGGAAGGTCCGATGAACCTGCCTGCACCGCATCCAAATTTGAAAGGAAGAGGTTAATAGTGAGTATATTATCAGCAAGCCCCGGTTTATCCGGGGCTTTTTTTGTTACATCTATTGGGTCGATTACTACACTGGCCTCATCTCTTCATCGACAAAAAACTGCCTTTAATGTGCTGAATTTTGTATATGTAATAATGTGTTATTAAGCCATAAAACAATCAAGTTGCAGAATTCGAAGTAGAATGCTGTTAATGTTTCTTTTTTGACGATTTTCTTTTAACACTTGTCAGGCGTGGCTATTAATTTCCCATTATTATTAATGATTATGTGTTTGTTGTCATTGATAACCCCAATCTATGAACCCTGTTAAGGTACTTTTGGTAGAAGATGAAATAAGGATTCTAACGACGCTTGAGTATATTCTTCAGCGGAATGGCTACGAAGTAGTTACTGCTGGAAATGGTATTGAAGCATTGGAGGTGGTGAAGACCTACACACCAGATATCATTTTGTGTGATGTAATGATGCCTAAGATGGATGGATATGATTTCCTCCGTCAATACAGAACTACGGTTAATGCAAGTACACCCTTTATTTTTCTGACAGCAAAATCTGATTACAGCGATATACGCAGTGGCATGGCGTTGGGTGCAGATGATTATCTCGTAAAGCCGGTAAGGTCTGAAGAGCTAATTCATGCAATAACAACTCGTTTAAACAGGAGTGAACAGATAAACGATGCTGTTCTAAGAGAAATTACCCGTTTGGAAAAGGGGATGTCTTTATTAACAAATCACGAATTCAATACGCCCATGACAGCGATTGTTGGATTCTTGAGTTTGATTAAAGCAAGCTTTGATAAAATTGATAAAGAGACACTCAGACAATACCTGGATTATATTCAGGATGCTACAGAAAGGTTGCAGCGATTAATGTCGAAGATTCGTTGGTGGCAGCAGCTAGAAGAAAAAAATAGCTACGAAACTGGTAAGACGCAAGTAAAAGCGCATCTGCTGATTGAAAGAGTGGTGCACGACGTTGCAGACAAGTATAAACGTCCAGATGATTTAGTGATGTCACTTGCACAAGATGTTAGCTTGTTCATGCATGAGGAATTATTAGACATATTGATACATGAGCTAACAGACAATGCATTTAAGTTCACTAGAAAGGGCGAGTCTGTGGTGGTAAGTGTGAGAGCGCATGACGGGCTGATGGAAATGATTGTTGCCGACTATGGCAATAAATCTACGGCTGCTGAATTAGCGCAATATCAGCCATTCGTTCAGTTTAATAGAAAACAATTTGAGCAACAAGGTTTGGGTATTGGTTTGCAATTAATCAAACTCATTGTACAACAACTGCAAGGCAATATTCAAATAGTAGATAATGAACCTGTTGGAATTAAAAGCATCATCACAATCCCATTAAATCAATAAATATGTTGGAAACAACACAATTCAGACATACTTTACTTGTTGTAGAAGACAACAAGAAACTACGTATGCTTCTCGTAGAGTTGTTGGGTAACCATTATAATGTGGTTGCAACCGACTCTGGCGAAAAAGTAGTTGAGCTGGTGTTACAGCATAAGCCAATCGTGATTTTATTGGATGTAATGCTCAATGGCATGGTAGATGGCTTCTCTGTACTTCGTTTGTTGAAACAAGATATGCGCTTTCAGGATATCTCTGTGATCATCATCTCAGGGTTAGATCAAAGTGAGTTTATTGAGAAAGGACTTAGTCTGGGTGCTAACGACTATATCACCAAGCCATTATCTATTAAAGTGCTGGAGAGTAAAGTAGAGAACCTGATTAAGCTGCGTAATGCTATTCTACAAACAACTATTCAGCAACAGTTTCCGGTAATTGGCGAGGCAAAGGACAAGAGTTCTTTTATGAAGACTTTTGAAACCTTGATAGAAGATATGATCACCAATGATTATGATCTCTCTATTAAAGAGATTGCCGCCAAGCTAAACCTGAGCTTAAGCACGTTTGAAAGAACGATTAAGAAGATCTACAAGCAAACGCCTAATAAGTATATCATGTATCGTAAGCTGGAGAAAGCGCACTTGCTTTTGCAGCAAACACAAATGCCGGTGAAGCAGATTGCGTTTATGTTAGGCTTTAACTCAGTGTCTTATTTTGCCAAATGTTATAGAGCAAGATTTAAGGAAACGCCTTCGCAAACAGCCAAGCGGAACTAAAAAGGTCAACATATGTAGGAATAAAAAAAAGGAGGTGTTTCAACCTCCTTTTTTGTTTAGTACACATTGTATACGCAGTGATTAGGTGTTACATTTTTTAACCGTTATAGCTGGAAACAGGCAAGGGTTGATTTTTTTTCTTTTGGTATAAAGAAAAGATTTACAGCCTTTTGATTATTAAACTCAAATAGCTCTCCATATTTATAGACGAAAATGTCGTAGCCCAATTCTTTTATATATTCTAGTACCGCATATTTTTTTTCGCCTTCCCATAACTCGCAATAAATGATGGGTTTGTGTTTGAGTAAAAGTGACCTTGCTCCAAGGAATACTTCTAATTCATGATTTTCAACATCTATTTTTATGGCATTAACTTTCTGGCCGTCTTGGTTTATCTCAATCAAATCATCTAGCGATTTAATTGGTACGGTAATTAATTCACCATCTATTGTGCCAATGTCTTTAGGGTGTATAACATGACTTAATCCCTGTTTGATGACCGAATTTTGTATCGGCGTAATCATATCGATATTGCCAGATGCTTGCCCCAGCGCACATGTGTGTAATGCCACATTCTTGCACCGGAAAAATTGAGTAGCTTTTTGAAAGGCCTCAATATTCTTTGGTATAGGCTCAAAGCTTAGGATCTGCGTATTTGGGAGGCTTTTGGATAAAGGAATGCTGGTTAGGCCAATATTAGCGCCAATGTCTAAAACGATTCCACCATCCGGTATCAGCTTAATAAAGTGTAAGAACTCCCTGTCGTATCTAGTATATTTCAGTCTGAAAACTGTGGTGACGGCGAATACGAATAAATACTGTTGGTACCCGAGTAATTTTTGTAAACTTAATTGTATAAAGTTTTTAAGCATATTACCCGATTATGCAAGAGGCATTTAGTACAAATGTGTTACCAATGGAATGGTAAACCATTTACCAGAGGGGTCGTTCTTCAATATTTCTAATGTGGTATTGTACTGTCCAGAACCGGATTCTACCTGAACCTGCATTACTTCTTTTTCATAGTCGTCTTTGATTACCAGCATGCGGAAGAACTCCGGTGCATTTTCTGGTTTGTAATGCAGTTCAAATTGAATATGGGCATCATGAAACTCCATTCTTTCCGGTGTGTTGGTTTTACCATTGAAGTAATGCACCTGAATGGTTCTGGGCTGTGTGTTTTTGATGCTCACAGTGTATACCTTATTCAGAGAAGCCGCTTCTGATGAAGTACGGCTTCCTGAATAATTGGGGGTAATATCAAGTAAGGCCATCATAAGTATTAGATTTCCAAAACAATAACCAATGAGATATAAAGATGTGATGATTATTGTACGAAATGTTTAATAAATTATGCATTTACTACAATAAAATCGTTAATCTAATTTGTTGTAAAAGATGTACTATTTCGCATGCACATCTTCACTTTTTTATCTTTTCTTATCAATATTCCTTATTCAGTTTAGAAGTGTCCTAGAATACCATTATTTGAACTAGTATTATCATTACCAAACTGATTTATGATATAATAATTGCTACCATCTGAGTGAACAGATATTGTTAAATATTTATAGGCAGTTCTTGTTACCTGTAATGTACTACTGCTTGTATAAGCACTCCTTCCAATAAGTGAACCAGCAGCCGGCGATATTGTTAATCCTATTCTATCTTGACTATTAAGTGCTGTAATAACAAAAATGTGATTAGTTGTAGTACTTGGATCAGGAAGGTTTACAGTGGCTGTTACGTTTGAGCCTGAACTACTTCCATTAATCAATATTGTATAGTCATCGCTACTTACATTAATAGTGGTACTAGCGCTCATTGAAAAAGTTCTAATTTTTGCAGCTAAACCACCCGAAGACTTAATAGTGGTACCATTGATAGTTCCTGCTGAGAAGTCACCATTTGCATCACGTGCTACAATTGCGCTTGCAGTATTGCTACTGGTGGCAGTTGTGGCAGAGTTCGCTACTTTGCCGGCAGTACTAATGGTTGCAAGCTTCGTATCTGCAATAGCTGCATTGGCTGCAACTTTTGCATTAGTAACAGCGCCATCAGCAATATCAGCTTCTACTACTGCACCATTGGCAATCTTTGCGGTTGTGATAGCTCCGTCTGCAACTTTTGCTGTGGTTACTGCGCCATCGGTAATATTCGCTGTAGCAACTGCATTAGTAGCAAGGGTAGTTGTAATGCTAGTTGTACCACTACCTGTTACTGCGCCACTTAGTGTAATGGTTTGGTTAGCCGTCAGGAAGTTAGGTGTCCAGGGCTCCCATCTGTCTATAATGCTGTTATTGCTGCCGGTTCCATTAAATCTCAGTAATTGACCATCTAATGGGTTGCCTGTAATGTTAACATCATTCAAGCTGTTCAAAGTTGATTTACCGCCGCTACTTGTGGCAGCAATCGTATTACCTGTAATAGTGATACCTGTGCCTGCAATCAGGGTGTTTTGCTTGCCATTAAGGGCGTTACGGTAGCTTGTCAGCATATTGGCTGTATCACTGATATTTAACTTGTTTACCTGTACTGTATTCAGTGTAGTACGATAGCTATTCAGCATAGATGCAGTATCGGTTGTGTTGAGTTTGCCATTCACTGCCAGGGTATTGGTATTCATAGCAGTGCGGTAATTGCTCAACATGCTGGCAGTATCGGCGATGTTTACCTTGGTGTTCAGACCCGCAGTCACATTCGCTTGCTTTGCATAATTAGTGAGCATTGTAGCTGTATCGCTGGTATTCAGCTTGCCGTTTACAGCTACTGTATTGCTGTTGATAGCAGTGCGGTAGTTACTCAGCATGTTAGCTGTGTCAGAATACTTCACTTTATCAGCTGCAACAGCATCGAGGTTGATTTTACGAGCATAGTCGTTCAACATAGCTGCAGTATCGGCGATATTCACCTTGTTGTTCAGACCAGCCGTTACATTAGCCTGCTTGGCATAGTTTGTCAGCATGCTGGCTGTATCAGTGATGTTTATCTTGGTGTTGAGACCAGCCGTTACATTAGCCTGCTTCGCATAATTAGTGAGCATGGTAGCGGTATCGCTGGTATTCAGCTTGCCGTTTACGGCTACTGTATTGCTGTTGATAGCCGTGCGGTAGTTGCTCAGCATGCTGGCTGTATCAGTGATGTTTATCTTGGTGTTGAGACCAGCAGTCACATTCGCTTGCTTCGCATAGTTGGTGAGCATGGTAGCGGTATCGCTGGTATTCAGCTTGCCGTTTACAGCTACTGTATTGCTGTTGATAGCCGTGCGGTAGTTACTTAGCATGTTAGCTGTGTCAGAATACTTCACTTTATCAGCTGCAACAGCATCGAGGTTGATTTTGCGAGCATAGTTGTTCAGCATAGCTGACGTATCAGCGATATTCACCTTGGTATTTAAACCTGCAGTGATATCAGCCTGCTTGGCGTAATTGGTCAACATAACCGCTGTATCTGCCTTATTGAGTTTAGCAGCATCCAGACTATTGATGGCTGACTTGTAGTTATCCAGCATTGAAGCTGTGTCTGTGTATTTTACCTTATCAGCAACAGCTGCATCTAGGTTGATCTTACGGGCATAGTCGCTCAGCATGTTAGCTGTGTCAGCGATGTTCACCTTGGTATTTAAACCGGCAGTAACATTCGCTTGCTTGGCATAGTTACCCAGCATTGTAGCTGTATCTGCTTTATTGAGTTTCGCAGCGTCCAGACTGTTGATAGCTGACTTATAGTTAGCCAGCATATTAGCTGTGTCGGTGTATTTTACTTTATCAGCTGCAACAGCATCGAGGTTGATCTTACGAGCATAATCGTTCAGCATGCTGGCTGTATCAGCGATGTTAACTTTGGTGTTGAGACCAGCCGTTATATTAGCCTGCTTAGCATAATTAGTGAGCATGATAGCAGTATCGCTAGTGTTCAACTTGCCGTTTACTGCTACAGTGTTTGTGTTGATAGCAGTGCGGTAGTTGGTCAGCATAGCAGCCGTATCAGCTATGTTCACCTTGGTATTCAGACCTGCGGTTACGTTAGCTTGCTTCGCATAATTGGTTAACATGCTAGCTGTGTCTGTGTACTTCACTTTATCGGCAACAGCTGCATCCAGATTGATCTTACGAGTGTAGTCGTTCAGCATGCTAGCAGTATCGGCGATGTTTACCTTAGTATTTAAACCAGTAGTAATATCAGCCTGCTTAGCATAGTTCGCTAACATGGTAGCTGTATCTGCTTTATTCAGCTTCGCAGCATCCAGACTATTAATGGCCGACTTGTAATTAGCCAGCATGTTAGCTGTATCAGTGTATTTTACCTTATTGGCAACAGCTGCATCGAGATTGATCTTACGAGCGTAGTCGTTTAGCATGCTTGCAGTATCAGCGATGTTTACCTTGGTATTTAAACCGGCAGCTACGTTAGCCTGCTTGGCATAGTTGGTTAACATGCTTGCAGTATCGCTGGTGTTCAGTTTACCGTTTACTGCTACAGTGTTTGAGTTGATAGCAGTGCGGTAGTTGCTGAGCATGCTAGCAGTATCAGTGTACTTCACTTTATCGGCAGCAACTGCATCCAGGTTGATCTTACGAGCATAGTCGTTCAGCATAGCCGCAGTATCAGCGATGTTCACCTTGGTATTGAGACCTGCGGTAACATTAGCCTGCTTGGCATAGTTGGTTAACATGCTTGCAGTATCGCTGG
>JACCDH010144912.1_pt1 | contig 97158 bp, 103 predicted proteins | sample 7442481 | NCBI WGS metagenome assembly JACCDH01 (sample SAMN15323433, study PRJNA562643) | freshwater metagenome | isolation source: river surface water | place: USA:Blue River Watershed | collected 2017-08-15 | reverse complement strand
TCCATTTCCATTTGCATTTTCTTTCCATTTCCATTGGTCTGGCAATGCGCATTTTATCTTTTTCTTATCCTCTTCACTCCAACATATTATAATTTTTAAACCTGGTGGTAAATGTGTTAACTCTCCATACAAACACATCAAATGCAATCCATAAATAGGTGTGTTTATTGATTGAATAGGATCTGGATCTGGATCTGTTTGGTAAAATTTTAGTATCATATCTTGTGGAAAAATTATATCTTTTAATGATTGAGAATATCCACAACCAAATTCAAATTCTTTTATTTGACTTGGAAATTTAAAATTATTTATTGGGATATTATATCCATAACCCAGACGTATTATCTGAGTGGAATCTGGAAATATAATTTTGTCAAGAGATTCACCAGCCCCTGGACCTCGATTTATATATTCTTTCAGTGATTTTGGAAAATTAAATTTTCCCAATGGCTTGGCAAAGCTTGACCAGTTATTATTAATTCCAAATGATATGTGGGACACAGTAGGAGGTAGCATTACTAATTCAATTGGTTGATTAAAATTTGCACCAAATCTTATTGATTGCAAATTTGGTGGCCAATTGATTGTACTAACATCTTGATTAAAATTATATGTTGTTTCAATATGTGTTATATGGGGAGGAATTGTTAAATTTACACAGTCTAATTCTTGGGATAAAATATATGTGTGTGTACCAAGTCCGCATTTGGCCAGTAGTGTAACAGTATTTACCTTCTTTTCTGGAAATTTATTTTCTAAAAATTCTGCAACATGTCTAGCGGTTGAATGATTATCAAATCTACAAGCCATTTGAATTCCCAAACAAGTTGTATCATAGTCTAAATTTATCATATCAATTAAATTATTTGTTATATAATCAAACACATTTGTATAACCCCATGCGATTGAATAATAATACACATCTGTCAAAGAAATATTATAATCTCTTACTAGTTCAGTAATTAATTTATAGTTGTTATGTTTAGACATAAATGGAATAAGATCACGTAAACCATAAGAATTAATTTCATCTGAGTGATTTGATTTGTGTGATCTAACAAGTAGTATTGTGATATCATAAAATTTTGCGTCGCTAGTCTTCACATAATTTTCAATTGCCAAATGCAATAGATTATATGCATTACCATCAGGTGAATAATTTAAATTGATTTTATCTTTAAAATGATCCAACACATTAATATTACCAATGTCAATTGCATATGATAATATATGATACAGTTTTAATTGATTTGATTCATTTGATTCATCTAAATAAAAATCTAATTTTTGCAAATCATTTCTATTTATTAAGTTTTTAACATAATCATTAGTAATAATAAAATAGCTTGTTGGCATTTGATAAATAATATATATAAATGTAAATTTTTAAATTAAGTATTAATCAATTTTTTAATTATATATCATCATCTGACACATATTCATTCTCATAATTATCATTATCAACATTCAAATTTAAATAATCCATAATACTTGAATTAAGCTTTTCATTTAAATCATTAATAAAATTATCTTGATTCTTATATTTTCTATATAAATCATAATCACCCTTATCAACATTAGATTTCAAGTTTTCTAAAAATGATTTAAAATATTTTATTGTATTAATTTCATCATCATTTTCATAAATTTTATTATGTTCATCTAATATTAAATTTAATAATTTTTTAGGATCATTTGTTTTTTGGTCTCTAAATCTTTTAAAAAATAAATAATAACTTTTATTTTCAACAGAATAATGGTTATAAATAAAATCCTTTAAAATATTTCTTATAACTTCATCATTTTCTTTAATTAAATCAATTGGATTATTACTTGTGTATATATTTTCATTCTGATCTATTAAATCAACTTCACATTCAGAATTATCGGAATCAAACATGTCTTTTAATTTATTATTTGTAATGGAATTAGAAATATTTTTTTGTTCTAATGCATACCAATCTATAAAAACAGGTTCGTGTTTATCTAAAGTAAAAATACAGGTAATTATTTTTTTATTTTTATATCTATTGTAATTTTCACATATTTTACCTTTTTTTTTATGTTGAATATTTTGAATAATAAATGTGTCAATAATACTATTTATTAGTATATCATTAATATTTAACTCATTGTATTGAGGTTTAATATATCCAATAAAAACATGATCTTCATTATGACCAATTAGATCTAATTTATGTGAATACTTAAAATTTGTATTTTTACCACCAAATTGAATATAGTGATCAATTAACCAATTTATGTTTGAATATTTTAAATTAAATTTTTCAACAATAGTTGGAACAATAGACATTTTTTGATAATGATCCATTAAAAATTCTTTTAATTTTTTTTCTTTGTCTGTTTGCATTTTTTTAGATTTAACAAAATGATGTTTACAAATACAATTATTATGTCCCAATAAATTTTGATTAAATGTGTGTGAATATAAATCAATAATATTATATATATCAATAATGCTTGTTGTTGAATATATACCGTTTTTTTTAATATCCAACATATAATTTAAAATAATACACTCAAGTGGACAAAATACCATTTTAGTTTTTTCTAATGAAAGAATTTTTTTCCTTATTTCATACATAAATTTTTTTAATATTTCTGCATACTTTATATAATCTTTACCATTCTCTGAAAGTCTTAATACAACAATATTTTGATCTTTAATATTATCATTATATTCTTTATAATTATCAATAGTATTAATTATGCAATTATCTGCAATGCTTTTAAATATAGCAAAAATTTGTCTTTTAACATTTTCATTTTTTTGAGAATATAATATTTCAATAAATAAATATATTTTTAAAGAAGCATATCTAATATTATGATTTGCCATATCAATAATTTGTTTTTCAACTTCTGTTTCAATTTTTTTATTAATATTTTTTTTAGTTATTATTAGTTCATCAATTGATTTATAAATATTTTCATCTTGAGTACAATGTCCAATAATTCTTTTATGTGTTAACTTATTTGATAATGATATAAATGGAGTTTCATTTTTACCAAATTCAATATTATTTTTTAGCTGGTATTCAGTTATAATTTTATCAATATGATCACCATTTGTTTCAACACGAATATATAATTTTTGTTTCATACGTGTTAATGCCACATGTAATAATGAATAATATACTAATTTTTCAGACTCAATACTAAAACATTTTAGCGCACCCTCAGTAAAACCAATAGCAAAAACTACATTACGACCATCACCCTTTGATGCATGTGTTGTAACTATTCTAGTTGAGAACTTCGATTCTTCTAAATTTATTGATGTTCCTTGTTCTGATTTATGGAAAATAGCAAATCTACAATAACTATTAAAATCCGTGTTATTTTTCCAATAACTTTCCCAATTTTCATTTGACATAAAATTTTCAATAATAGTTTCATACTCATTTTTAAGCATATGCTCCCAAAAAATATTAATACTTAATGTTAATGCATCAATCAATGGATTTTTTTGGGCAAATGGCGTAACAATTAAAAAATCTTCTGGAACTCGTTTATTATTTATAACTTCATTCTTATAATGTTCCATTATAATCCCAATTTCATTATTTAATGTATCATTTATTTTAATATTTTTACCTCTAAAAATTACTAATGAATTTGGAGAACTTTCTAATGTTTTATATGGTGTGATTTTAGGCAAGTTAAAAGATTCAAAAGGTATTAATGTGTTAACAAAATCAATAAGTTTATTGTCATAAAATCTTCTACATATGTTAGATGGTGGAATTATATGTTTTTTAATATATGGAAAATTATTTTCTGGATCTGAAAAGTATGTAAAAGAATTATGTTCATACCCAATGCTTTGAAGTTTATCACCAACTACATAAACATCTATGTATTTATTTCTCATAATTTGTAAAATTGCATCACCATAATATTTTGGTAAATCTTGAAACTCATCAACAATTAATAACGTTTCTTTATTTAGTTTAATATTTTTACCACAATATTTAATTGAACCATTTGCCGAAGTATTAATACAATTATTAATAATTGAATATAATAAACCTTGAAATTTATCATAATAAGTATGATCTTTATTTCCAATTGCAAATGCGAGTGAATCAATTGTTGAAATTATTATTTCACATTTTTTGTCATATTTATTGTTGTAATAATTAATAATATATTGCTTATTATAGTCCTTATAATCAAAATCTGAAAAATCCAATTTACCATCTCGATGTTGTGTTACTAATTCTTCTTTAATAATATGTTTTGCAGTATGTTGTTTAGTTACAAATATAAAACTTTTATAATGTTGCATTTCTTCACTTGCTAACATTTGAATGATTCCATATGTTTTACCATTACCAGCACCCTGTTGTTTAATATATAAATTACATTGTTCTGGTTCTTCATCAGACCATAAATTAGTATTATTTTGAAGTGAATTAATAAAATCATTTTTTGTTTTTGGGGCTTCCACATCAATCATATTACATTTAACTTTGTTTGGATGAACTTTAAATATTTGTTCATCAATTTCAATATAAATATACTCATAATCTATAAAGCTCTTATATTTCCACAAATATTTTTCTTTAAATTCTAAAAAATATCTGTTTGCATATTCTAAATATTTTACATTTATTGTCTCATAATTACCATCAATTAACCAAAGGACTTCAATCCCATGTAAAGCCATGTCATTCTTTTTCTCTAAGATTACTTCTCGTGAATAATTTGAATGTTGTATTTCTAATATTTGTTTATTATTTAAAACAACATCTGCTCTTCTTACTTTTATTTGTCCTTCGAGTTTTTCAAAAGTTTTTTCAGTTACTGGAAAATTTCCCTGCCATTCTGCATGCCAATCTGTCATAGGATTTGTTTTGTCTAATCCAGAACTGTCTTTATGTCTAAAATGAGGTGCTCGAATTTTACCATTAACTAGTGTTAATAAATGACCATTTGAACATTTTATTTCTTGATTTGTATATTTATCTTTATTTTGAATAAAATCTTTAATATTTACTGGTAAATCATTAATAAAACAATATTGTGAAATAAATGAAGAATTACATAAACAATTCATTTTAAATATTACATACTTTCTTTCACTAATTAAACTTTATATCTGTTTAAAAAACAATGTTATAATTTATCCAAAAAATTTTAACATTGTTTTTTTCTTTTACCCTGGTCGAAATTTTTTGGCCAAATATTTTTCCCAGGGCCGGGCGGGAAAACTTTTTTCTCCGGCAAAGCTTAAATGGATCAAAAAAGTTCATTATTTTACATTATTTTAGCCAAGATATATTATAGATTATTTTTTTTATAATATTATAATTTACTATTTTAGCTTTATTTTTAGTATTGGAATTTAAAATAATTATATAGTTACATAAAAATAATAAATAAAGTCAAGATTATAAAATAAGATCTGTAATTTTACAATAATAAAAAAATAATCTTAGCTATTTTTCTTATTAAGTTAATAAATTAAATATTTAAATATTAGTTTATATTAAGTTAATAATGGTAAATTATAAATGTTTATATTGCAAAAAAAATTGTGATAAAAAATCAAATTATGAAGTTCATATTAAATCTTGTGAAGTAAAATTTGGAAAAATTATAGACAATTTTAAGAAATATAATATTGATGACATGATGAAAGAATATGCAGATGCAATTAAAAATAAAAATAATAAATTAAAATGCAATATTTGTGGAAAAATATATACATCTTACAATGGACTTAAAAAACATACTTTAAAAAATGATTGCAGTACTACACATCTTGATATTTGTGACAAAATAAGACAAAAAAAAAATAATATTAATAATGAAATTACAACAACAAATAATAATAATTCGGTTAATAACTCAAATAATATTTCTAATAACCAAATAAATTCAAACAACAATACACAAAATAACATAACAAACCATATAAATAATAATATTAAGCTGGTTCCTTATGATGATATCAAATATGATTATATGAAGGAAGAAGTTCTAAGAAAAGCATTTGAAGTGCCTGGTGAAGCTTTTGAGTCTATTACCACAGATACATTTTTTGATCCTGAAAATAAAGAAAATCATGTGATTTACTGTCCTAATCTTAAAGATAATGATATCCATGTGTTTAATGGAAATAAATTTACTGATGGTTGGGATGTGTTAGATAAGAAAAAGTTTTTCAAAGAAATGTTAATCAAACAAATGAGAACATTGGAAAAAATATTTAGATGTAATGAAGATGATGATAACCCACTTGAAATAGATAATATAGTCGGGTTTACAAATTTGTTAAAAGAATTTAATGCAAATAGCGATGTGATTAAAGAATATACTAAAAAACTAAACACAATATGCTATAAAAAAAATCATATGGTTAAACAAACAATTGATGAATCCAAAGATAACAAAATAAGAAAAATGATACAAAAAGCATTGGCAAATGGAGTATAAGGCGGGTGAATAAATACAAAGTAATTGAAAAATTAATACTATTTAACAATATAATAATATTATATTATTAAATGAGTTTAACATATAAGCAAAAAGTAGGATATAGTTATGAATATTATGTTTTAGAACAAATAAGAAAAGATTATGAACAAGTTTGGCATTGGAGAGATTTTCCAGAAAAATTAATGTATGAAAATAATTTAATTAAAGATTATGATATTTTTTCTAAATATAGATATGATATTGGTGCTGATTTAGTTGCTTTTAAAGATAATAAATATTATTTCATTCAGTGTAAAAATTTTGAAGGTACAATTTTAATGGAAAATTTAGCTGGATTTTATTTTTTGTTATATGAATACAATTTAACAGGAATTTTATATTATAATGGAAAATTAAGCCAAAGAGTATTAGATTTAGCAAGTAATAAAATTCAATTTATTAATTTACCATTTAATAATATGACAATTAATTTTAATAATGAACAAGATGAAATACAATTAATTCCTAAAGATTATCAAATAGATGCATATAATAAATTGGTTAAAAAACCTTCAAGTATATTAAGTTTACCTTGTGGTATGGGTAAAACATTTATAACATCTTTAATTGCCAAACATTATGACAATATAATTATTCTATCACCACTAAGATATTTGGCTTTACAAACACTTGAAAATTTTAAAAAATATTTAAGTTCAGAATATTCACCAATTTTAATATCTTTGGATGGTAAAAGAAATTTAGACGAGATAAATAATTATATAAAAAATAAAAATATAATTAGTTCAACTTATGATTCTGTTGATATTGTAATACAGTTAATAAATAAATTAACTAATGTATATATTATAGTTGATGAATTTCATAATTTGTCAAATAATAATATTAATGATAGCAATAATGATATGTATAAATTATTAAATTATAATTGTGATAAAATATTTGTATCAGCAACACCATTAAAAAATTTTATGGACATTACAAATAAATATAATTATAGCTGGGAAGATGCAATGAGAAATAAATATATTTGTGATTTTAATATTTTTATACCAGATAAAAATGAAAATTATAAAATATTTTCAACAATGGTAAAACTTACTTGTAATGATGATATTAGTGAAAAATTAATTAATAAAGCATATTTTTTATTAAAAAGCATGCTATTTAATGGAGATAAAAAATGCATATGTTATATGACAAAAATAGAAGATGGATTAAATATGTATAATATATTATCTTGGATAAGTAAATTATTAAATATTGAAATAGAATATTGGCAAATAGATTGTAATACAGCAAAAACTGTTAGATTAAAAATATTAGATAGTTTTAAACAATCAAATAAAATTGCAGTATTAATAAATGTTCATATTTTAGATGAAGGAATAAATATACCAGAATGTGATTCTGTTTTTATAACACAACCAAGTAACAATATGATAAATATAATACAAAGAATGTGTCGAGCAAATAGGATAACCCCAACTAAAACAATGTGTAATATTTATTTGTGGTGTAAAGAAAAAAAAACAAATATTATTTTGAATTATATTTTTGAAAATACAAATGAATTTATAAAAGATAAAATATTTATATACAATACAGAAAATAAAATTGTTAAAAAACATAAAATAATAAAAGAATGTAATAATTTAAATGTAAATATTACAAACGAAATAATAGATACACAAGACAATTTTAAAAACTATTTACTAAAAAATACTAATATTGAAGAGTCATTTTTAAATGACTGTGGAAGAATCATTAGCGATAATTTTTTTGAGTTATACAATGAATTTATTATTTCAAGTAGTAATTTACAAAAATGGTTAGGAATTAAAAGACCACAAGAATTTAATGGGACAATCAGAAGATCATATAAGGAAAATATAGATTATACAAGTGTAAAAATTGAAAAGGATGGTAGAGGTGGGCATAATAAATTAGAATATTTAATGACACTAGAATGTGTTCTAAAATTTGTTAATTCTTCACGAAGTAAAAATAGTGAAGATGTTAGAAAAATATTTGTTGAAATGGAAAAATGTTTTTATAGATATAAAAATAATATTATTAAAGGACAAAATAGAAAAATAAAACAACTTGAGAAAAATAATATATAATGAAATTTGAGCAAAAATAATTGAAAAATATTTGCTTTCTAAATAAATCCAACCCCAAACTAATCCCAATGGAACAAAATAGCAAATTATATTTGACAAGTGATCCTAATGTGTTATTTGATCTTAATTATAGATACAAGATATCTGTAATTGAAATCTCACGTGTTGTAAAAAAGGGTACAAAAATAACTGTGCTAACCAATATAGAAACATTTGCCAAAGAGCTAGAATTCGATCCAAACAAATTAATTAGAATTCTAGGAAAAACTCTATCATGTAAAAATGGAATAGATAAGTCTACCAAAGAATATTATTTACAAGGAGATTTTTCGGACAAACAAATCAAAGATAAATTATATGATTTTATACAAAAATGTTTGCTATGTGTAAGTTGTGATACTCCTGAAGTAGATTTAAAATATTCTTGTGATAAAATAAAACAAAAATGTCGAGCATGTGGAGCAAAAAGTTACTTGGATTTTTTAGATGATTCAATAGTTTCGATTTTAAAGTAACTTAAATCCTGAAGTAATTGGTGCCATTGTTGTTTTAAGTGCAGGACAAAATCCTACCACTGTTAAACTATTTGGAGCTATTTGTGTTTTACCTGCATCTCTTATATGGAATGATCGAGAATCTTTCATTAAATCTTCTAACTCTGCTTGTGTGGCTTTTAGCACAACTTTTGTTATCCCACTGTGTGCTTTCCATTTGATATAACTATTAATAATTTCTTTAGTCTTGTCGTCTGGATTTTCCATTGGAATCAAATCCATTAAAATTTTTTCAATAATTGTTTGTACTACATGTCCAACTTGCCCACCAATTTTTCCTTTATCCATTTTTAAATCTGTGTTAACAAAAATATACATTGCATAACTATCTAAACTCAAATCCATAGAATATTTATATAAATTAATTATATCTTTAAGTTAATTATTATAATTCACAAGGACAAAATTGGAAAATTTTCATATCACAAACATATGTTCTACCATGTGGTATACTATATTCTCCGTCTGTCTTTAATTTTTCTAACATTTTGTCAATGTCTTTTTTGCTTGTTTTTTTTGATTCTGTAATAAAATATTCTGTTGCAATTTCAAATAGGGATTCTTTATTATTTGATATATTAAAATATATTTGATTATAATAATCTTGTCCTTCTCCATCTTCTTCAAAAGTAAAAATATATATTTGTTTTTCTGCATCAGCATCTATTTTTGAAAAGTAAAAATCACAATCTCTTGAATATAATGAAAAACTATTTAGTTCTTTTTCAATTAGATTTTTGTTAAATGTATAATCATCTTTATTTTTCTCACAAAATTTTAAGTAAAAATGTTTTAATTTATCCAAATTATTTGATGCATATATAACATATTTATCATCATATTCTTGTTGTGACCATAAAATATACATTGAATTAGTATTTCTATATTTAATTTCTAATTATTTGAAAACTTCAATTATTTTACTAATCACAGAATGGATTACTTTGACATTATAACCTCCTTCTAGAATAAATATAATTGGTTTGTTATACTCATTAAGCATTTGTGCAATTGCCACATATGTATTATCTGTTATGTTTAACCCTTCAAGTGAGTCTTGTGAATGCGCATCAACACCAAGAGAAACAATAAAAAGATCTGGATTAAACTCATCAATCCATGGGATAACTTGGTTTGTAACAATCCCTTGGTAAAACTCATCATCTGCATATAGTCTAGATTCAGGATCTCGAGTGATATGTATGGGTATATTTAAAACATTTTCTGTTGATTCATCTTCAGACCCAGTTCCAGGATAAATCCCAGGCCCATACCCATGAATAGATATCATTCGAGTATTTTTAATTTGTCTGTATAGAAGATCTTCATTAGTAATTAATTTTTGTGTTCCATCACCATGATGAAAATCAATATCTAAGATCAGCACTTTATTCAGCCCAGCTTCTTGTGCAGCTCTAGTTGCAACAACCGCATTATTACAGATACAAAATCCAGAGGCTTTATTACAACAATGATGTCCAGGTGGTCTGATTAGAGCAAACCCATACATAATTTGTTTTGTCACAATGCGCTGGATTAGATTGTCTAATACTCCAATACCCTCATAAACAATTTGAGGGGTTGCATAAGTAAAAAATGTATCTGAATCAATATGTGTGTATATATTGGATATTGTAAGTTCATTTTCGCAAAAATAACATTTTTGTTGATATTCGATGAATTTCTCAAATGTGCATTTCGTTTCACTCCACATTGTTTTTTTACAGGTACGACAAATCCAAATATTAAACTTTGGTTTTGTTAATAACTTCAAATGTTCTTTAGAATGTGCTAACCCAATCAGCTCTTGACATCGGGTAACATCTGGGTTGGGGCAAGTTATAAAATGAGATTCATCATAAATTTTTTCTAGTTTAGATATTGTGTAATTAATTCTTTCGGGTCTTTCACAATGATCATTTGATGAGTAATGAGAATCCGAGTTATTATAGCCTATTGCAAACATAGCTTAGCTTAGTTTATTTAGTTTGATAATTAAATAAACTCAATTCCAACCAATTAATTAAAGCAATTTTTATTAATAATCAAAGTACCTTAAATTCTTAGATTTTTTGCCCCCAACTATAAATTCTATAACTTGACCAATTGGTTTTTTACATAGAATCCCATCAATCATATAATCTTGTTTCCCTCCATCTCTATCTAATTTTAATTTAACTTCACAAATCTTGTGTTTTTCATAATATTTAATGAAAACTTCCCTTGGCAGGTTTGTTTGCTTTTGCAAGCAAGCTTCCGTCTTTTCTAAATTCATTGACATTTCAATAACCTCAATTCCAAAATATGGATTGTAACTATCTAAAATATAGTTTAAAATAACTTTGCAATTTTCAATGCATAATAAAATATAATTATTATATTGGCTATGTGCAACATTATCATACTCATGAATCACGTACAACCCAGTGTTACTGTCTACAATTAACTCCTTATCAATATCATAATGTATTGTATCATAACGGGTTTCTAAATCTGAATCATTAGTTTCTTCAATAATCATTTTGTTAGTCTCAGAATTTCCAGATTTTTGGATAGTTTTATTTTTTTCAAAACACAAACTACATATTTCACCACCTCCAACTATCTTAATTAGTCTAATATTTTTGTCTGGATTAGAATCAGCTATGTCCTCATACATTTCTTTACAAATATCACACATATATCTATTACTCACTGGGATGCAAGGTATAGATGGATTACAACAAGTGCAAAAATAAGTATTAGCACTTGAATCAAATAAAGGAATTGTAATAGATCTTATTTGTTCACAAAAATAATCTTTTTCAAAATCAATAATACGATATTTAGGTATTGATAGGCTCATTTGCAATATAATAAATTAAGAAACTAAGATTTCTTTAAATGACAAGTAATTATTTTCTTATATATATATATATATGTTTAATTTACTTATATTTTTAACTGTAATTTTTTTTATTTATATTTTTAATAGTGATCAAATTGAAAATTTTAAAGATAATAATGAATTTCATATTAAATTAAAAAATGATGACAAATATTTAAATGTTAATTTGAATAAAAGAGATAATTTTTTTTTCTTAACTGAAGATATTGAAACAGCACATAAATTTACACTTGGTGGTAATAGAGGAGATAGTCTTTTCTATAATAATAATTGTCTTGAATTTGATGGAAAAAAATCAATTATTAATCTTGGCAGTGACATATATTGTGGAGGTGGAAAATCTAAATATGGAGTAATTTATAGTGGTGGGAGAATATATGGATCTTCTAGAAAACCACTATATTTAAATGAAGATTTAAAATGGACATCAGATAAAATTGATGCTTTGAGATTTGAAACAATTAAAAAAAAGCCAGAAAATAAAGTGAAAATTTATTTTAACAAAGAATATTATATAAAACTAATTGATGAAACTATGGATGAAAAATATTTAAATTTTAACATAAATAATAAGGATGAGCAATTTTATTTTTCAGACAAAGAAAATGCTCAAAAATTTAAAGATATTAATGGAAAAATTGGTTATAAAGGAAATTGTTTAACTTATTCGAGACAGGAAAATATTAATACAAATGTGTGTTCAACAAAATATAAACCACGTCTTAGTATAAATTTTACTAAAAGTGGACAATTAAGTGCAAGATATTTTAACGAAAAATATTTTCTTCAAAAATCACTTTTTTGGGGAAAGGACAAAAATAACGCATTGAAATTCGAAATAGTATATTCTTAAGTTAATTCAAACATTTAAATCCAGCCAAAATGAGTGTCAATTCTTGTCAAATAGTCTGGAACAACTGCTTCCACAACTAGAGTATAGGCAAGTAGCTTAATAATTGTGTCCAAGTTTGGTTTTGCACCAATTATAGGATCAACCCCATAAAGAGATTTGTAAAATACTTTAAATTTTTTAACAATGTCATCAAATATAATAGTTGGTGGACATGTTCTAAATTTTGTATAAATTGATTTTAGTGTATGTTCATCTAGCTCTGATAGTACAGTACAAAATTTCTCATAATATGGAGAACCTTGAGTTTGAATTTGTTTAACCCATTCGTACCAAGAAATTGAGTTGCGATTGGGTATTTGTTCTTGAAACTCAACCATTAGTTGTTTGATGGATTCAACCATTTAAGGTATTTGTATTAGTTATATTTAAAATCAAATTAAAATAATTTCAATTTTATTCAAGCTTATCAATCCAGTTACTCACAATAATAAAATCTTGTGAATTTTCTTTTTCGCAGAAAGTGATTTCATTATCTTTTGTCCAAATACTTCCCGAACCATATAATATAAATCCTGAAAGTTCATGTTGAATCAAATTTATAGTAATTTTTTTAGGTACTGATTCTTTATTTATCCAAATGGATGAAATACGAGACGTATTTATTATCATAGATGTAAGTTTTAAAAATTTTGACATTGGGTATTAATATGATATTCTAATTCAATTAAATTAGAATAAATACAAAAATCAATTTTTTAACCAAATTGAATAGCAACAATTTTCCCTTCTGACACAGCACATCTAATTTGATTAACCCAATAATCCTCACAATAAAATCTATTTAATGAACAGGTATTAACAGTGTAGGGCTTAAACTGAGTTTCAATTTGTTTTTTAGTTTGGTCATTAAAATCTTGCCCAACATACTTGAGTAGTTCTTCTATTTGATTCATATTATGAAATAAATTCTTATTTATTCTTTAAATAAAAAATTGAATATTTAAATTTAATGCAAGGTTATAATTATATAAATGACTTGATTAATATAAACAAGTTAATATATTAGATGAATTATTCAGTAGCCACTGATACTATTCAAACTTTTGCCACTGCCACGGAACAACTTTTAGGCGAAATACCCAGGCCTAAATTTGATCCCAAATATATACTTGCTAGATTTGGAATGCAACTGGAACCTCTTGCATTTCAGATTATTTCTTCTGAAAAAAGGCCCGTATTGGCTTTATGGGATCTTGAACAAAAAATACACGAGCTAATACGTTCGGATTCATCAGGAATGTATCAAGCTCATATGGCCAAGTTTATTCTTGAGTCTCCTTACTATTATGACTCGACTAGACAAATGTACCAAAGTGGATTGAGTTCTGTATGGGAAAATCTTCTCAAAATATCACTATATGGGTTTCCAGGATTTCTTGGCACATTAAATAATGAATTTAAGTTTAATTCGGTAATATACGAACTGGTAATAAGATATGCGCCAAAAACAATGGAAATTCATAAAACCATTAGCTCAACACGTCCGGGGTACACATTCCATAGTTTGACTAAGGAACAATTGAAGTCAATAACTAAAGAAACATATGGGATTTATTGCCGAGTTCAACAATTTCTCCAAAGTCTAACTCGGGAACAAATGGATTGGATTGATCTTGTACAAACCTATTGGTCTGAAGGGGGTGCTCGTGGAACCGCATTTAGAGTTTATGAGCATTGTGCTCGAACCTATAAAGAAACATATGGTTCAGAACCACCTCAAATAGATTTTGATCTTGTTTGGAAATGCTACTATTAACCTTGTGTTAGCCCAGATAGAAATGACTTGACTATCAGACCAATTTTATCCATATTATATCCACCTTCTTGCGTAACTATAATCGGGATTGGATTTGCTAGCTTGTTTACAATATTCTGACCTATTTTTTTATAATCCTGAATGTCAATTTGAGTTCTATTTGTTTCAATTGCATCCAAATCATTTTTATATGTGTCACCACCAAATGCAATTATTAAAGCATCGGGAGAAAAATCCTTAATTTTTTCCATTGATACATCAACAAGTTCAAGATATTGGGTTAGTCCACAACCAGGTTCAAATACAAGATTATAATTTGTATGAGTATTTTCTTCAGGATATCCTGAATAATATGGATAGTCATATAATGGATTAATATGAATGGAAATTGTTAAAACATCTGGGTCAAATACAAATATTTGCTGAGTTCCATCGCCAGCATGATAATCCAAGTCTAAAATAGCTATTTTCTCATATCTAAGTTCTGAGTCCTTGAGTAGACTCTGTGCACAAATAGCCCCATTGTTCAAATAGCAATATCCTCCATATCTAAAACTTGATGCATGATGACCTGGGTTAACATTTAAGCAATAAATCCTATCAAACCCTTGTTTAATATATTGGGGCACCACATAACCATTTGATGCTGATCTCAGCACTTGATTCCAAGTATTTGAGAAAATAGGAGTTATTTGATCGGAACACCATAATCCAATTTGTCTAAAATATTCAAGGAACTTTATAGATGGTTTATATTCACTATTATTTGTCCCAATATTATAAGGAACTAGTCCGTCAATTTCATTGCCAAAAGTATCATCAGATGGACAGGTTGCTTTGTGTTCAGCCCAAGAATCATAACATTTGGACAAAAAGTCAATCATCAATTCATCATGTGTTCCAAGATTTTTTAGCTGGTTCTCAGTGATTTGAACATTATTTTCTATAATAGTATGGTCTTTTAAAGCCTCCAAAATATTTGTAAATCTTACCTCGGGCTTATTTGTAAAATTTCTCAAATTGCTTGTTGGAGGATTTGGTTCTTTAAGGACTAGCAAAGACATTGGAATAAGATATTCTTAATTGCCTGGTCTAGTAGAGCCAAAAAAATTGAAATTCAATTATTTTGGCTTTAATTAATCATAAATTTACAAAAATATGTTCCAATCAATTGTTAGAGTATCTAATGTTGAATTAATTGAACCAAAATATAAAATTCCAACACCATTTGATTCTAAAACTATTCTATTTGATTCAATCAATGGATGGAAAGGTAAAGGAACAGTTTTAGCATTTTATCAAAATTGTCAGATTAATTATAGATCACAAGCACCTTTTTTAAATGCATTTTTACAAGCATATAATACACATGGAGACATAGTGCTGTCACCAGATGATGTTTGGTTTCAAGTATTAAGTCAAGTTGCCAAGTACATTGATTCTAATGCAGAAGCTTTGAGAAGTAAGTTTGTTTCCCATGATGGAAAGAAATTTTTATCAGTTACAACTCCACTTGGTGTTGGTGAAGAACGTTGGGAAGAGTTTTTCGAGCTAATGGTTGAATCTATTAGATCAAATACTGTGCCGGGTGTTGTTGATGCGCTGGAATCAAAATTCAGTACAACAGGAACAGTTGAATCAATGTTGTCAGTTGGAACAATTATGTCGGGATTTGCAAAGTACTTTGATTATGGAAGATGTATTCCAATGTGTGGGATAAGATATGTTATGTTTATGGGTACTCAAGATGATTGGGTTGAACTTAGATCCAAACTAGTTGGATTAAAACAATTTGTTGGAACCCCAGGGGATTTTTTAGACAGATATATAGATAACTTGGTTCCTATCCTAGACAAATTTATTTCAACTTACTCTGGGAATGAAGAGCAGGAATTTTGGGATAAGATTATGAATATTACCTATGGATCACTAGGTTCTGGTTTAACTAGCTATATATCTGGATGGATTTTAAAATTTTATGGACTAAATGGGGAAGTTGAAGTATCTGATATTAAGAATGATTTTATTAATGTACCTATTAAATTAGATAATAAAGAAACAGGAATTAAAAAAATGGTAAACTTGTATGGTGGATTTGGAGGAGTTCTAAGAACTAAGGATTCAACTTATGACACATACAGACCCCAACAAAGTTTTATTATTTATCATGATGGAAATATACTTGATGAATAAATTAATTTATTTTACTTTAATTGAATAATATGATTCAATCCATTGTCTACAAATAGGACATTTTGGATTGTCGTATAGGGCAATACAACTACTACAAAACTGATGTGAACAATCTGTTATTGTATTACATTTTGTGTCCAAACAGATAGGACATAATCCAATTTCATCAACCTGCATTTCCTTTATTTCTTCCTTTATTATTTTAAATATGTTGTAACCGACTTGCCTATAAAAATTAGGATATTGTTTGGTCAAATAAGAAGCTAAAGTATAATTATTTATTTTAGCATATTTGAACACATAGTCTTGATTAAATCTAATATTGAATCCAGTTTGTTCAATAATATGTGTATATATTGATTGAGAAGTACTATAATTAGCATGATATGATACTTTAATAATTAGATTACAAATATCTGATTCCTTTAAGAGTCCAAACACACGAATATATATTTGTTCAATTGATGGAAACACTTTTTCTAAATAATGGATTTTATTAATATAAAGTGATGCAATTCCATGACAAATTTCTTCAGGTGTTATGTAGTTACATGTATCAAGAATTAGGTTTATAATTTTACCATAAAAATTTGACTTATGTTGTTGATTCCAACTATACTCACTATGCCACCTACAAGAACAACAAATATTAAATATTTTTTTTGCAAGATTTGAATCAAATGATGGTTTGGATTTAAGATACTCGAGTACAAATTCAGGATTTGATGACATCAAATGATCAAATGGTGATTTAATATATCCAACAACCAAATCAAAAACATCAAAATTTCTTTTAGCAACAGATGCTTCAAATAAAATGTCAGCAATTAAATCTTTATCTTCTTGATCAATAGACCCAAGCCCTAGAATACGTTTGGTTAATCCAATCGCATCTGGATGATTAACAATATCTTTAATACTTGAGTCCATTGAATCAATTTTATAGTTTAATATAAATTTAGTTAACACATAATTAGACATCTTAAGTACATCAATTAAACTAGATTTTTCTATTAGTTTGTTGGTTGTAGTTTTAATTTTAATTAAAATCTTTAATTTGTTAATATCATGCTCATCATCAAAAATACATTCAATTGCTTTGTTAACTTGAATTTGATAATCCTTTTCCAATTTTTGAATTTGAAGTATTTTTATCTCATCCAGTGAGTTCTTTTGTGAACATATTTCATTTATTATATTTTTAAATCCTTCATTAGTTCTTGTTTGATGAATATTTTTAAGGAAAAAACTAATATGTACTAGATCAACAAACTGAGACCAGTCAATTGATTTATGTAAATCTTCTATTAACTCACATAGTGTCTTACATAACTCCTCATTTGTCTCATAAATAGACTTGACAAGTAGCCGAGAGTTGGGTTCATAAAACTCCTGGGAAGCAAGTTTAGGATGTGTTTCAAATAGTTTGCTAATTACATCTCTTGTTGAAATACATTTGTTCTGAGCAAGTAGCTCGATCAGTTGATATGGATTTGGATATAATTCAACAAAACCATATGAATAAGCTAATTGAATCATCTTGTTGCTACCCCATTTGAAGCCATTGAAAACAAATTGATTTGCTACTTGGATCCAGTTAGTATTTAAACCAGTTGAAAGCAACTTAATTTGTTTAGGTGAGTAATGTAAAGTATATAAAGCACTTTCAAATGCTTCAATTGTAGATAATGTAGGCGCCCATGTGTTAATAATTTTGTCTGCACATGACACACATGCAAATTTGAACCATTGGGGTGTTTGGAATTCTTCGATAAAATTCTCAACTGAATCATATGAACAAACAATTTGCCCATTGGACCAGTTAATTTGTTGTGTTTGGTCATCTAAGTTTAAATTCAAGTATTTGGATAGCTCAACACAGCCATTTTCTTCAGCAATGTCAGCTAAATCTAGTTTTAAATCATCAATTGTTTCTTGGTCAAAAGATCCAATACAACACTCAAGCAAATATTTGATCACATGAACATGCCCATAGGTTGAACTAACACTAAAGAATATCCAAGATCCATGGGATAGATCTGCATATGGATTCATACATAGTAATAGCTGGATAATTTCCAAATGTCCATGTCCACATGCAGTTTTTAAAATAGAATTAATAAGTCCTAGTTGATTTAGTTCATTGTAATTCATGATCTGAATTAACCATTTGAATATATCAATATGACCTTTTCTACAAACTGTATTAAGAATATCTTTGGTCTGTGATGCAACAGATGGGTTTGATGTATAAATCTTTTGTGCTTCTACAAGTTTACCTTGAACACATGCTTTGTTAAATTCTGAGATTATCAAATTCATTTGTACATAAATCTATTTGAATATACTAATATATTCAAACAAATAAATTAAATTATCAATTTTTAATGCAGTCTAACCAATTGGATAGAATCATATATTTCATTACTTGATGTTCTAATATAATTGAATTCCATATATGTGGAATTTATTATTCTAACAAAACCTGCACCAAAATGATCTTGATCTATAAGAGCTGTCCATGGACCTCTAACAGAGGCCTGTTTCGCAGGACCTCTAACAGAGACCTGGTTTTCCCCATTCATTTCATCATTACCAGATCCACCTAACATAATATATGTTGTTGCTCGAGGATTTTGATAAGTGGGTTCTGGGATTCCTTGATACACAGGCCATGTTCTTTCATAAGAGTGGATATGTCCAGAAAAATACACATCAACACGATAATCATAAAAAAGTTTTTCCATAGCAGCTTGAAATGCCTGATCAATAGAATCACCTTGGTACATTGGACGATGGCCTTGAACAAAAATCCATGGTCTTATAGCCCGAGAAGCATTTGCTGCCTCTAAATCTATTTTTAACCATTCGAGTTGATTACCGCTTGCGCTAGGTTGCTTATCTAGATAAGACTTACCAAATCCTCCACAAGGTAACACATATTTAGTTTCCTCTTCAGCTCCAGGAAATCCAGTTTCAGTATCAATAGAAATAAAATGTACCAACCCATAGTTAAAAGAGTAATGCATATTTAGTCCATTAGATTTAGATTCTTGAGATGGCATTCTAAATCTAGTATTATAGGCAGTGAAGTTTGACAAAACCTTTCTTCTTGTTTCATCTCCAAGACAGGCAGGATCATGACAATCTGCTTCATGATTTCCTGGTGCAACCATATAAGGTTTATAAGAGGCAAATGGTTGGATCAAATTCATGTATTTGTCCCAAGTTTCTTCATAACAAAATTTAAATGCACAACCCGGATGTAAAAAAGAATCATCAGCATAACCAACATCTCCACCATGCCAGTACAAATCAACTTGATCTTTAACTGATTCTAACCATGCGAGAGTTGAATCTCCATTAACAACACCTAGATCAGCATAGACAGCAAATTTCACAGATGTTTTATTAAGTTCTGATGCTTTAAAAACAAATTCATCAGACCAGGAAGGTATAGTGGGATCCCCAACCCGGTAATAATAATCTAACCCCGGGATTAAACTTTCTGGGTTAATTATCACATGTGAATGAAATGTTTGATAATAACTTGTGGAATAACCTAAAGAATTAAATTTATATAGATTAGATTCTAGTCCATATTTTACTGTAGGATTTGTTAAATTAGATAGTGCCATCCAACTTATGGCTATACCCCCAAGAGCAGTTAGTGCAATATGTATTTGTTCCATTGATTTATATTGATATATATATTCTTAACAAATAAATAAATCAAATTTTTAAATTTTATTCTTCAGATTCATTAGATTCACCTAATGCTTGTTTATACTTGAAAGAAGCATCACGCAGTCCTTTTCTTATATTTTTAACTCTGGTATTTCTCCCCCAAATAATATTTGGAACTGAGTCTCTAATTTCTTGTAAAGTTCCACAAGTTGTAATTTTTTCAATTAGTTGATTAGTTGCATCAGATTCCTTTTCCATCATTTTGGTAATTTTATCCCATGGGATGATTCTTCTTTGTTGCCATCTTCTAGAACGGATAGTTGAATTAGCTTGGCTATCCAAATTTTGTTCTGTGTTTAAATTTGTTTCCAAGTTACCCGCAGATCCATTTGAACTTAAATTTAATTTTTGTTTAAACTCATCCCAGGTCATTGAAGTATTGGATAGGATTGTTTTAACAGCGTTTGCGGGCGTGATTTTTGTCCCAGGATTCATTTGAAAATTAGATTCTGTCTCAGATCTAGAATCAAATTCAGACCCAGAATAATGAGCAAATAGCCTAGTAATTTGATCTGAATCGCAATACCCAACTTCTATTTTTTTGTCAATACGTCCTGGTCTGCATAAAGCTTCAATTTTATCTAGTACACTAGTATTATTTGCAGTAAACACAGTAATTCTTTTATTCCCTTCAATAATTCCATCTAGTTCATTAAGTAAAGTTCTAACACCTAAATTATTATTAGGATTTGGTTGGTCATAGTAATTATTATTGGATTTGAACATTGGGCAACGATCAATATCTTCAAAACAAATAATATGGAAAGAATGAGCAGAATCAAAACCTCTGAAAATCTGCACAATGTCTTCTGGTTGAGTTACATTTTCCATGTTAATAATATAAATATCAAAACCATAGGTGCTGGCAAATGCCTTGATTATGGATGTTTTTCCAGTCCCAGGAGGTCCATGAAGCAAATATCCACGTTTGAATGGAATTCCTTTGGAATTATAATACTCTTCACTTGCAATAAAGTTGTTCAAATCATCAACTAACTCAGTCTGAACAGATTTAGATAAAATTGTGTTAGCTAAATTTTTGTTTGTATATACTTGTAAATTTTTCCATTTGACAATTGATCTTGTTACTTCTTTGACCTTTGGGTCAAAACCATCATCTCTCTTTCTTTTTTTATTAGATGGTTCAATTTCATGAGTAATAATTGGGAGAAATAGATTTAGATAGGTAGTAAAAGTATTTTTGGAAACAATTTCTTGAATATATTTTTTAATTCCAGTAACATCAAGTGTTGATGACTCGATGATAATATTCTTTGTTGATTGGTTAAGTCCAATTGCAATTCTATGGTTCAAATAAGTTTCAATAATCTTATTTTTAGTAAATTTTATATTTGTGATATCAACGTCCAAGTTATAATTATGTTCAACATTATCTTGAATAAGTATTTTCTTATAATTTGAAATTAGATAAGTGATAATTTTTTGATAATAAATAGACTCAGGATCAATAATCACAGTATAGCTACTGAGTCCTAATTTTCTCCTTAGTTCAAAAAGATTTATTGGCAAATTTGTAGATTTAACACTTGTTTCAATTTCAGATATTAAAGAAGAAATTATAGTTGTTCCAATCATAGTTGTAACTGGATCATTTGGCAAACCTAAATGTTTTGCCAAATATGTGGTAGCTACTCCTCCAATAACAAGATTTAAACTACTTAATGAGCTTGGTAAAGCTAATGACATTGTGTATTAGTAATTAAATTGAATTTGTTTATAAAATAAATTAAATGCAATTTTTTTTAAATAAATAACATTCTATTTGTGGATTTAATTCTATCACAGACTGAATATATGATGGATAGTCATCAATAAAAATTACTCTTTGATAATCATCTAATTTAATATTTGATTTAATGTATTCACCTTTAGAAATCAAATTATTAGTGTAATAAACAGGTTGGGCATCATAATCAAGTCCAGCTCCATTTAGGTCAGATTTTGTTTTTTTAGTTGCAGATTCATTTCTTGCTGTTAAAAATATTAAATTATTTTGAGTTAATTTTAGTTTATTTACAAGCTCATTAAATCCAGTTGGATCTGTTTGAGTTGGTTTATTAATACATTTATACATTTGAAATATTTGTTCAAATGAATCACCCATTTCTTCAGCTAACTTTGCACAAAAGTCTTTTCCAGAATCAAAAGTAATAACAGTCTCATCAATATCACATATAACCAATGTTTTTGTATAATTTATTTTTATTTGTGTGAAAGAGTTAATTGTTTGGATCATTTAATTTACTGGACCAATTCTAACCTAATCATCCAATAATTCAATAAATCAATTATTTACTTGATTAATTTGATAAATCCAATTGCAATAAATATATAAATAAAAATATAAAACGAATATATTTTACTAATCCCAGATGTTATTTGATTTAGTTTAGGTGATATACTTAGTATTAAACATACCAAACCAACTAATACTAAAAAGTTAACAGCTAATGATTTTTTAATCTTATATGCTCCCACAGTAATAAATAACAGTAGTAGATAAAAAGGGGCAAATTCATAAAAACCAAATAAAAGAGCACTTGGTAAATTTTTTTTGCTATATTTGCAAATTGAGTTATTTGCGCACATATTAGTAGAAAGGAAACTATGGAGTGTGTATAAATAAAGATCTCTATTAGTTGAAAATTTATTGTTGGATTTATGATAAAAATTATGATTTATAGTAAATGTGTTGTCTTTTAAACATTCAACTTTATGAAACCAATATGCAGGTATGTATAAGAAGTCTCCGGGATATATGTCAACATAGTTATTATTCCATTTTTCATGTCCAATCGATATATTTGAAACTGGTAAAGTATGCAAAGAACCTGGTGGTGACAAATAAAATCTTTTAGATCCAGAATAACATACATTAGTTACATTAACACCATTACCATCATAATGCCATGGGGTAATATTTCCTGCTGAATGTTTCCATGCTCTAGTTTCTTTATCAAACTGCACATATTTTTGCAATCCAACAAAAAACTCATTTAAACATTGTGTGTCCAAATGATAATTTTTAGCATTACCAGCATATTGTACCGTATATCCAGTATTTTCTGTGTAGTATTTTTTACATAAATCATCGGGTTTGGAGAAATTTTTAATTAAACATGGTTTTGATTCCAAAACATATTTTTTAAAAAAAATCTCATAATTAATTTGATTTGGGTCTTCAATTATTTGAATCATTAAATAGAGCTAAGATAATTTTTTTAAAGGTTAAAAAATTGATTATATTTATATTTTGTAATAGATTAAATAAATATGATTAATAATGCAACTAGGATATAGAACATTTGGACTTGTTGGGTTGATCACAACCCTCGAGTTAATAAATTATATGATAACCTATGGGGTAGTTGAAGAATTTATTTCCAATAGCTTAATTATATTGGGTGTTGGACTAGTTTACTTTCCTCAAAATAAAATATTGGTTATTGTCCAAACATTTATATGGTTAACAGTACTTGGATTACTTGGAGCTTCAAAATCAGCTCTAGACTTGGGATTAATTCAAAATGAATGGGAAAAGAGTATTTTAGAGTTCAAGTTATGTGTAGCAAAGGCATTTTTGATTTCAACTGTTTGTGTTTGTCTTTATCTAATAGTAAGATCAGTATATTATGATGGGATTTTGCTTGTGCTAAGTGTGTTTTGTAAAACAAAGCCTGTTACACAAGATAAAATATCCAATGTGTAAAAATTTGAATATTTGTTTTATTGAGTTGGATTATTTGGTTAATTAAATCAAATGGAATACATTATCAAGTATAATTATTCAGAACCATACAAAGTGTTAATTAATGGAACACATGCGCAAGTGCTTAAGGCACAAGATCATGAAATATATAAATTAATTTTAGAACAAGACTTTGTTCAAGTTTTTATTGGTAAATCAGAATCAGATGGATCAGAGTATGATGGTAATACTATACTTATCCAAGAATCTGAATATTCATATGTTTGGATTGGAGATAGAATTATTAGATTTATGGCATATGAACAGATTATTGAATATAAATCACCTCTTGGACCCAATGAAGTACCATATCCTTGGGCTGTTGATTCAAGAGGATGGGTTTATCTGTTTTTAGAAGATGTAGTAATGACTAATCCAGGAGATTCAGTTAAATTATCTAGACCATATGAATATTATTGGTTTGATGGGCTTGGTAATATTTGTGGGTTTAGAAATCCATTAATAAAAAATTTTCAGTCAATACAAAAATTTTTTATTGAAAATGAAACATATAATTTAGGATACAACCCTTTTCCTGAAAAAGAGTATGACAGATTAGTTCAATCAATAGGTCCTAATTTATTTGTAGAAAAAACTGATGGAATTAAATACCCATTAAACAAACAGGAATTTTGTGATTTAATGAAAGAATTTGGTGAAGTTGCCGGTTTTTGCCCTTTAGATCATATTGACGTGTTGGATAAATTAAACTAGTGGATAATATGGTTTGGATAGGACTCCACATTCCCCGGCCTTTCCATACGCAGAACCTCTGCCTAATTTCATATATCCAGATTCACCCCATGTAGTTCCCCATGAGTTTCTTAAAATATAATAATCACCACCAACTGAATCAGTACCCCATCCAACTAGCACAACAGCATGATCTAAAGTAGTTCCACACCCAGAGTTAGAAAATACTCCAGAACTATACATTTGAAAAGCTTTAGTATCAGCTTCAATTGCAACAGAAACAGGATTAACATATAGAGCATTAAGCATTGAAGAATCAGAATAAGGAGTTACAATAACTTGACCAGTTACTTTAGTACTAGCTACAGATGAACAAGTTTTCTTGCAAGTACCAGTTGATTTAGTTACTCCACTAGTATAAGGATAGCAAGACTCTAATGCAAGTCCACCATTTGCCTTAACATAATCCCATAAATCATAATACCATCCACCATTGCATCCCATGTTCTTATATCCTTCTTTGACAGTTGAACAATCCACACCCTGTTGTTCTGACAAGTCATTTAGCATCCCAGTCTTAATTGCAACTGCAGATTCAATAGTAGAAGTTCCAGAAAAAGCCCAACAAGATCCACATTGACCCTGATCTCTAATGGGTGAAACAACACCCTTAGTTCTCCAATCCCAACTGGAAGGAAGTGATGATACTTGGGTTTGGGCTGAAGTTTGAACTAATCCTTCAAGTGCATAGTTAGGATCCATGGGCGTCAATCCCATCCATTCTCTAAATTCATCTGAACTTAATCCAGTAAAAGCATTATGTCCTGCAACCCAAGTTAAATTTTGGGAATTAATATTTTGAATATAATTGTCATTTTCAATCCAATTGGAAAATACATGGGAGAGATGGGAATTATCTTTAAATGAAATATGGTGAGTGGATGCCCAAGTCTTAAATCTATCAAAAACATCAGAACTAGTAACTAATCCAAAAAAAACAAAACTTAACCCAACAATTTGCTTCCACATATTTATAAATATACATATATATCAATTCTTTAAATAGAAAAAATTGAAAAAATATTTTTATGTCTAACCCATTAAATTTGTGATTTTTGGGGGGTTCGGTCTAACCTTCCTATCTAGATATCTAATTTATTTAAATAGATATCTAATAATTAGATAGTAAAATATCTAATTTCTTAACATGTCAAATATTATCTTACATTAGTCTGGAGACCGACGGATGTACGTGTAGGATAGTTTTGACAAACATTGGGACTTTTATGTCTCTTGCTTGATCGGAGTTGGAGTAAAATCCAACTTACAAATGAGAATGATAGGACAATTGTATTGTCACACCAAATATCATCTTATTTTCAACCTTCCACTTGCCGAAGGTACCTTTGGTGCGCTTAGTTGCAATCCTTTCCGGAGAAGACTAACCACCAACCACCTAACAATCTTTCAAACACCACCCCCTTTATAAAGAGAGTGCTTGTTTGTAATTTAAATATTTTTCTTTATACTTTAAATATTTAGATTTGGTTACTGAATTAGTTTTCACAACTTTAAAATCAACATCTTTCTCATTTATTTTGATAAACCAGTAGTTGATAGGATGTATAGGTGTGGTAATAGTTTTCCAAGATCCATTTGTTAATGTTTCAAAAGTATAAGATTGTGAAATAAAATGATTTTTCTTTGTAGGACTAACAGTCAAACCAAGTTCATCATATATAAATTTACGCATAGGTTGAGATGAAATAAAAGTTTGAATATATTCAAAATTAACTTGATCAGTTGGATTATTAATTATTGATTGTAAAGTTTCTGTTGAAATATTATTCTGTTCAACAAACATATCCATTATTATATTTTTAGAATCAGGTTGAATTCTACATAAATAGTAATTATAAAAATCAGAAGCTTTTGAATCATTTGTTATTGTTGGATTATTAAAAAAATTTTGGATTGAAGTAAAATACATAAGAAACCAATTAAAAATAATTGATTCAGGAGTAACAGAAATATTTAATTCAATTGTTTTAGCTAAACCATTAGCAATTATTTTGGCTAAATTAGAATCTAATGAGTTTGATGAAAGAATATAAAAATTATCCCCACCTTCAGGACTAAATGTCAAATCAAAAGATGGTACAAGTAGTTCATCATATAATGTCACAATAATATTAGAGTTAATTGGACTAACTTTTTTTGCAAGTTTTTTCTTATCTTCATATACTTTTTTTGTTTCAAGTGAATATTTTTCCATTTTTGATCCAAATATTTTTTTAGGCCAAAAGCTATTATTAGAACTAAAATAAGTATTATAAACCTCTGGGTCTTGATTTGAATAAGGTTCTGGTTTTGGTAGTTCTTGAGTTGAATAAGGTTCTGGAGTTGAGGGTTCTTGAAGTTCTTCAGATTCGTGATTAACTTGAAGTTCAGCTTGGGGTCGTCTTTTTGGTTTATTAAAAGTTGTCGAGTCATCTGGTGAACTACTGTCTTTTATTACCGGTAAATCATCTAAACTAGGTAAGTCCCTTAAAGTAAAACTATTAGACCTAACTAATTCAATAGAATCATTGTCAAGTCCTTTAACTTTGGAACAATTTGCCATAAAAATTACATTTGAATTTATGTCAAGTGTTTTATTTAATCTTGGTCCAAGTATTTTATTTACCATTCTATTAGCCGTTTTATTTGTGCTGTCTGTATCAAGTCTAAATCTTTGGTTCACATAATTAATAAATTGTGAAGTTGAGTCAATTGAATAGTTACTAATTGCCAAATGTTCACCATTAACACATTGTAATTTAAATCTTTTTTTTAATTCATTTTTAGTTGGAATAATTGATTGTTCATAAATGCGCTCAATTAATTTGCTTACTTGCTTTTGCCCTTTTTTATCACAATTAAATTTTCTTTCAGGAATATTAATTTCTAAATCATAATTGTATGTTGACATTGGGTTGAGACCAGATCTTTGTATTTCATAATTTGAATATATATGGGTTGAATAAGAATAGTCAGCAATTGATAAATTAAATGTTGGATTTCTAAAATAAAATGTTAAAAAAAATGCGGTTTGTTTTTTATATGCATTTATATCTATACTATCATCTAGTTTATGTTCATTCATTAATCGTACTAAAGTTTTAATTGATTCATAGTCTGGGTAGGTTGATGCATTTGGCTGTGTTAAAAATGTTTTTGCTTGTTCCCAACCAGTCTGAATTATTTTACTTTCCACTTGTCTTTCAATAAAATATAATTCTGCAAACCCATTAATTTTATTTGTTCTTATTAGTTCAATTTTTGAATTAAACCATTCGACAAATCTTTCATTTTTAAAAGCACACAAACATAATAAAAGTTCAAAACCTGTAATAACATAACCAGGATAGGCTAAAGTTATATAAATATTTCGATCTGATTCTGGTAAATATACACGAGTAGTCAAATCATTTCTTGATCCATGAGCATTAAAAAAATATATATTATCCATTATAATATATATTTTGATATTAAATTTATTAGATTATCTTTTCGTAAAACAGAATGATAATCTTAGATTATCTTTTCGTAAAACAGAATGATAATCTTAGATTATCTTTTCGTAAAACAGAATGATAATCTTAGATTATCTTTTCCATTTGAATTGCCACAACTCCATATTTAGCTTCATCCTCCTTTGTAAAATATTTAAAATAAACACTCAAGCCAATTTCCATATCATTAATTGATGGCAAGCATTTTTCAAGTCCTTCTGCCCTTAAATAATCCTCAAAAGTATCATATGTTGTAACTTGGGTGATTTTAGTGTACACATGTCTAGGTTTGAAGTCTTCATTGATCCATTTGATTATTTGGCCAGGTTTCATTGATCCAAATCTACCTTTATTTTTCCTTCCTTCAACTGTTTTCAGACCCAAACTAATTAAACTAAACCAAGGTTCTGAAACATGTTCTGTATACTCAGGAGTTAATTCTGGTTCTGATCCACCTGTTTGACAAATAGTTCCATCAAGTAAATTAATATAGTTATCCATATACATATAAATTAAGCTAATATATTATTTCACAATCAATAAGTAAAATTATTTTATCCCCTCCAAGTAGTTCATCATTATAATGAATTAGATCTTTCTGAAAAATAGCCCCATAACATACTCTGGGTTCCATTGTTATTGTTAAATTCTTTTTTTCTGGATTTCCATGGGTTTGAATATGGGTTTGAGACCTCGGTACTTTAACACTTAGCACCCCTCCATAAAAATCATCTGTCAAATATATCAAACATGTGTGAGTAAATTTAGGATCTGAAGGAATATCTTGATGTGGTTTTACAATCCCATAATTAGAATGATATATTCTAATATAATCAGTATTAGGCACAAATTTCAAATAATATTGGGATGTTGTAATTTCTAACTCTTGATTTAGTCTATTAGTTAGTTCTTGAGGTAACTCTCTCAACACACGTCTTTTGGGAAAATAAGCAGAACCATTATCAGAAGTTAAATTATTTGATTCCAAATAATAGCCCAATATATCAGCTCTTAAATCATCTGATATCATTGATTTGTATATTAGTTTGGGTGTTTGTGCGTAATCTTCCATATATAAATGTTATTAAATTTAATAGCATTTAATTCAAACAAAAAATAGAGCAATTTTTTAAGCAGTAAGTGCAGGAGTAGAAGTAGCAGTAGCAGCATCTGTAGGAGCAGCAGCAGAAGAAGTAGAAGCAGCAGTAGGAGCCATAACAGAAGCCGGAGCTTGGAAACAATCTGGTTCATCATAAGTTTTACTTCCAGATGTTTTTTTACATGAGTATAATTTTCCTTCAAGATCAGTAATTTTTTTCTTTAGCTTGGCTAATTTTTCTTTTGTGGCTTTTTCATCATCACCAAGTTTAATTGCAAATTCTGGATTTTCTTGTAAAATTTGTCTAACAGTATTAATATTTGTTGCAGCTTGGCCTGTTGCTTTGCTAGCTTGAGAATAAAGAGCTTTTGCACCAGAAGTAACTGACTTTGCGGCCGATGCAATACCAGATGCAATATTACCTGGGGCTGCTTTAATAAATGATTTTGCTGCTGCCAAAAATTTCATTCCACCATTTTGTTCAATATGTTCAATTAGTTGGTAATATTTTGCTTTGTATTTGTAGTATTTTTGCTTATATTCTTCTTGAGATAATTCACCACCTCTTTGTGTATAATATGGTTGGGCTGGATAGTTTTGTTGAGGTTGTTGGAAGTAAGGTTGTTGGGTTTGTTGAGGTATATAGTTTTGTTGAGGTGGTTGCATTGCTATCTGATTTTTTTGTTGTTCTGCATAAATATTTTTAAAACATTCTTTAATAGTATATGTAAAAACTCCAGTTGCACCTTTGCACATATAGTGAATTTCTAAAATTCTTTCAAGTGATTTAACACCATTTTGATAAGCTGATTTGATTAAAACCGGAACATTTTGATCTAATGCTTTATTTTTATAAACCTTGATTCTTTGTTTAACAGCTCTTAAAAATTTCTTAACATTTGGAAGTTTATTTAAGTCTTGGGATTTATTAACTTGAACTGTTTGAAAATCAATATCTTGGACAGGTGTTAAATCACTGTCTGAATCTGATTCTGAAGTTGAATTATCTAATGTATCTTCTGAACCAACAAGTAGCAAATCAGTATTAGTATATAAAATTTGTGCACCTTGTAAATCATAAGGATTATACCCAAATGATTCAATAATTCTTCCATCTTGTAAATAAACTGTTTTGTTTAAAATATGATTAATTTCGTTAATTTCTTCATCATATTTACCAGTACCATATTTGAAAAGTTGTTTTCCAGTACGTGTTACTGCTTGACCAACTCTAAAGGCTGCAACAGGAGAAATACCTGCACCTTCAAGCGCAGTTTCAAGTTCTAAATATTTTAATTTATATTTTAAATATTTTTGTTTGTAATCGACAAAATCTTGCATAATATATATTAATTATAAAGAAAAAAATTAATTGTTGGAAGTTGATATTATTAAATTGTTAGAATTAATTGTTTGACTAACAGGATTTGGTTGATTATTAGCAATTAAACTTGATAAAGTTCTAAAAGTAATTGGATGATTAGTACATACATCTATAGCAATCCATTGACCAATAGGAATTGATTGGTTATTTGCAATTAAACTTGATAAAGTTAAAAAAGTATTTGTAGCCCAATCATCAACTAAATCTTCATCATCATCTTCTTCTACTCCATCTATACTTGATAAATCTGATATATTATCTTGTACATCTTTTATTTTAGTTCTGCATACTGGACATGTTGAGTTTTTTTCCAACCATGCATTAATACAGTTTGAATGGAAATAATGTGCACAAATGGTTTTCTGCACATTATTTTCAGCACAGTCAAAATTAGTATCAATACAATCATGACATATTGGACATAGAATTTCAGACATAATTTGTTGTTCCATTTAATTATTTAATTATTTAATTATTTAATTATTTAATTATTAAATTCCAAGATAAAATAAAATACAATTTTTTGTAAAAAATTGCAATTGACAAATACTTAGAACATAATGGATTATTTTAAAGTAATATATGGCTTGTAAAATATTAGTAATATCAAATTGTTTAAATTTTTATGAACAAAAGACAAAAATAGAAATGTATCACATGAATGCTTATTCAGTAACATTCACAAAATCAAATTATTCAATAACATTTCCAAGATTTAATAGAAATAATTTTTCATATGGTTTAAGATGTTCTATCGGAAATATAAATTTAGATTTTTATGATAAAATATTTTTTTTTGTTGACAATGTTTATTTTTGCGAAGACCTAATTAGTAATGTTATTGGAAATATAAATGATACATCCACAAAATGTTATATATTTCAGCTAGCAGAATTAGAAAACAGTTACATTCCAGAGCCAAGTTGTTGTTGTGGTGAATCTGAGTATAATATCAGTAATGTGGAAATAAGAATTTGTAATATTAAATTAAATGAGTTTGAAATATATAAATTTATAGAAAATTTTGATCAATTACAAAACCAACAAATTAGATCTGGGACAATTAATAGAACTGAATCAATATATATACTACCAACACCATCTGCACCAGAACTACCCATACCAATGGCTGTGGCTGTAGTTGTTGGAAATAAAATTTAAAAAATTGATTATTTTAATTTATTGGCTGAATATACATATTTGATTATATCCCCAAATGATACAATTTGCTATTCCAACAAATCCAGCTTTTGCTCTTAAGCTTATCAAAGATTTATGTGTAAAAGAACCTACTTTAGACATTCAATCATTTAATGTAATTGAAGGAATTGATTATTCAAATTCATTTTTTTCTAAACCATCTGATTTATTGTTTGGTGGTGGAATATTAGGAGCAATTGTTTCGAACAAAATTAAATCAAAACCAATTTGTGTTGAAATTTACACAAAAACGGATGATTTAATTGAAATATATTTTGACACCTTTGAAGGTTATTATATTGTTACAGATTATGAATCTAGAGAATATAAAACAATTGAAGATTTAGAAAAACAGCTATGCCAAGCAATTAAAACAATTTATTTGAAGAATTGATCATCAATTGACTGAATAGATTACAGACACAACTTTTGGTTGGGTATGCTCATATTCAATTTTTGTTTTATATCCATGTGCTAATGAGAACTTGCTAACTAAATTTTTTAGTCTAGAATAAGCTTGTTCATATGTCGTACCCCTAATTCTAGATCTTTTAGTTATAGTTAAAGCTAACACGGACTTTTTTGATAAAAAATTATTTGCAAATACTTTTTCAATATATTTACAAACAGTTGGACCGGAACTTACAACATCCAAATTAATTGTGTTGTATGGTTTATAAACATTTGGTTTTGCAAATACATCTTGTACATCCATTTGATAACAATGGAGACCTTGGGATAGATGATGTGAAGAAACAGTTGGATCTCGCTCAATAGTTGTGATATACTTTCTTTTAATACCAATTGATTCACAGGCTCGAGTAGAACGAATGCCAATTCCATCTAGCAATAAAACTCTTCTTTTCACATTTTGTTTTCGCATAACAGAACAAACCTTTTGATTAAATGACTCTTTCAAAGGATTATGTTTACGATTGAATGAAGCTTTAAGTGCTGCTTCGGAAAATTGTCTAGGAGTTTTCATTTGTAATAATTTAATAAAATATATGTATTTGAGTCTAAAAAGTTTTTTTTTCAATTTTTTTATTATTATATGGAACAAATTATCGAGTTGAAAGACAAGATTGCTAAGTTAGAAAAGAAGAACAAATCACTCAAGAAGAAAATTAAGACCGTGGAAGAAGATGGAACAAATACAATAATAAATTTAGATAAAAAAATTTTTGATTTAAGAGAAGAAAACCAAATGCTTAGAGCTAAAATTTTGTTTTTAGAAACACAAATAGATGATCTAAAAATTTAAGATCCATGATCAAAATTAACATAAATTTTAATAGATTGGGTGTTACTTGTAACTTTGTTAACACCACAAAATAATTCATACCAGTAATCAAATTTATGAGACTTAATTCGGTACATTGAATCGACAAGTTCTTTGAAGCTAAATTTATCTTCAAGTTTGATAGAAGGTTCGAATGGTAAATCGATTGGTATATGGTCAGAACCTCTATGATCAAAATTAAAACCAGATGTATTAGTAATTGTTAGTGGTTTTTTCATTAAAAATACTATTCTTGAAATCTGAATTTCAGGAGTTGATTTTGAATCAAAAATAAACTCATGAATTTTTTTTAATGGAGCTATAACAGAAACATGCAGATCCTCCTCTTGATCAAAATATTCATTGGCACCACATTCATCATAATTATAAATATATTTAAATTCAAGGGATTTTTTTTTACACATAGGTTCACATGCAAATTTACATTCATAATCCCAATATCCCCCACAACTAGAATCTTCATGTGCGAGTAGTTTAGTTTCTTCTGAAGTAATATTTTCGGGAAGTCCATCATGCCAATTAGTTGACATTTGAAAATATAGTTTAGATTTGTATTCAACAAATCTAATATTTATTAGTTTATAGATATATCTAGCCAAACAATCAAATAAAATTTTAATTGTTCGTTTTGATTGTTCAGTTAAGTCAATTTGTAATTGTTGGGTCATTTATTTTTATTTGATTGATAATTAAATTTAGTTATCAAATAAATAAAATAATCAATTTTTTTCTAATAATTTGATAATATCTTCAATTTTATATATTTTTTGTCTCTTTGTTGAATTATAATATTCTGGATCAACAGATGGAATTGTATCATACATTTGATCATCTGAACAATCATATGCCCTTTCTAAATATTCAATCCATTGGCTTAAACCTGGATTTGTATCTGAGTATAACAAAAGTTCAAGCAAACCATTTGGATCAATATCATCTGGATCTGCTATCCCTTCAATATCTTCAAATATCCAATAATTTGAATCATATACACATTGAAAAATTCTCATTAACACATGGACATATTTAATATCAAGTGAAGTAGCTAACACAATTTTTCTACTATTTGATAAACCCTCAAATTCAGTTACATTTGAATCAAACTCATTGTGTGCATAGTATTTGATGGGTTGGGTTTGGGATGTGTTTGTTTCCAAGTTCTGATAATGGGTTAAAATAGATTTAACTAATTTTACGATTTTTTCTTGTAATTCTAGACTTGGGGCCATTTGATTTAATTTAACTAACCCAATTAATTAAATCAATTCAATGAATCAAATTAATCAATTTTTTACAAACCAACATATTTTTTATATTCCTCACAAGCATTATCATATAAACCTTCAAACTCATCTTTTGTATAATTTGATTTAATTATTTGGACTAGTTTTTCCCTAATTGGGTATAATCCCATTAAATTCTGACCAAGTTTTAAATATTCACCTTCATTATCTACAAATTTCTCACCACTTGCATATTCTACATCATTGCCTGTTAAATTATGATCACACAATTCTTCAAATGCATAAAATTGCGTCTCAACTATAAACCAATATTTTACCAATAAAGCCTTATCCATGGTGTCAAATGCACTTATATCTTCATAAGTAAGTCCATTAAAAAAATGAGTTTCAATTGTCTTAAAATCATCCATTTGATTAATTAAATATAATTATGTAAATTCAATTTATTTAATTATTCAATTTTTTAAATACACTTAAATAGATAATAAATATATTTATTTAGCCTATGGTTACAGTTTGTATTTTAAATTTAGTTGATACAGAGTTAAATCAATTAGTTGAACTAGCTCAAAGAAGAAAATGGATTTGTGTAGATTTGGATAATTTTAAATCATTCAAATCACTACTTAAAAAGTATCAAGTAACTAAATTTGTTTTAGCCGGGACATTCAATTCATCAAACCCATTTATTCAGTTTTATAAATCAAATGAATTAAGTATTCAATGTGTGGGTATTAATGGATTAACACAAATTCAAGACTTAGACTTTAACTTTAATATAAGTTTTAATTTAATTGATGATTTTTTAAAGTTGGAAGATTCTCAAATGATTTATTACACAGGAATTCAAGATGAACAAATTAACTTTGATAGATTAATTGATACAATTCCTTGGACACAAATGTATGCTTTTAGATCTCCTGTTCCTAGACTAATATGTGTGCAGTATAAACCTAATGCAGATGGACTTGAACCTATATATAGGCACCCAACAGATTGTTTACCAATTCAAGAGCCATTTGAGCCTGTAGTTAGTTTAATTGCGACAAAATTATCTAAAATTCTTGGCTGCCCAGAATTTAACCATGTGTTAATCCAGCTATATAGATCTGGAGAAGATAATATTTCTGCTCATTCTGACAAAACACTAGATCTAATACCAGGATCTCCAATAGTTAATTATACTCTGGGTGCATCAAGAGATTTTAGAATTATATCCAAGGAGGATAAAAATTTATATGAGATATTTTCTCTATCAAATGATTCTGTGTTTGTTTTAGGTCAAAAAACTAACCGAATGTTCTGGCATGAAATTAGACCAGATAGAAGACCCGATTCTATCAAAACAAATGACGAAAATGACTATGGGGGTCAACGAATTAGTTTCACATTTAGATGTATAGGTACATTTAAAGATGGGAAAGGAGGGTTAGTTGGTCAAGGAGCGCCTAAAGACAGATCAACTAAATCAGATGATTCACGAGAACTAATCCAAGCATTTGGGCTAGAAAATAAATCAATTGATTTTGATTGGGATGCAACTTATGGTCAGGGATTTCATTGGCATTAAAAAATTGAAATAAATATCAGTTAAATTATTTATTTCAATTTTTAATACTAATGCATAATCTAGGAGATGGATATTATATTAATTTGAGAAAAGCAAAGAATCAAATGGTATTTGAACAATATTCATTAGTTGATTCCAAGTTCTCTCAAGATATGTTTTATTTACACAATATAATACTAATAAAAGAAATTTATACAATTGGAATAGCTTTGATACCAGATGTTAATTTAATAGAAGTTCAAGTTGTATTTATTGATGAAAAGGATGAGATCAAGACATTTGAAGTATGTGTATGTCATAAAAATTTTATATTTTCTAATTTTACACAAGTTGCAAATCTTATAAATCTTTTAACAACATTTATATATTCAAAACCATTTTTAACTCTTGAATCAAATCACTTGATAAATATTGATGAAAAAGCATTTATCAAGTTAAATGAAATGCAAAGTGGGTTACTTAGTTTGTCTTACAATATTGAATTTGAGGGTTCACACAAGATTATAAGTAGTTTGGATAATAATGGAGAACTAAGATATTATTTTGATATAAAAGTTTTTGATTTTGCAGACAAGAAAATGTTACTGCTTTACTGTTCAAGAGAAAATAAAACAGACTTTTCAATATGTTTTTTGTCAAATCCAATTATTTTGGAATCAAACTCAACTTTTAATAGATCTTATTCATTTTATTCTGTTGAAATTATGGATTTGAAATATATGTCAAATAAAAAAACTTATACAATTATCCATGGGTTGTTAAAAGATGATTATTATGATTTAAAATTATGGTTAAATAATTTATTTAATTAATTTGTCAATATATTTTATAATGTACCGACAAAAATATCTTAAATATAAAAGCAAATATTTTGAATTAAAAAAACAAGACCTACCATATCCATTTTTTAATTTAACTAATTATTATTTACCATGTGAAATAACGCATTTTACAACACATTTATATTCAACTTCAATTTTTACAGAACGTACGGGTTATAACACTGAATTAAAAACCAGTCTTAATAGTTTAAATATAAAAATAACTAATGGATTAAAAGGAAAAAATTATAATCAAGATACATATGTTCAATTATATAATCCATTAACATCAAAGTATTATAATATCATAAATAATGAAATTTTTCATGCTATTGATTTTATGAAAAATGAAACAATCTGTGTGAGTGATAAATGTGTGTATGAGTATATTAAAAAAGAAGAGTATGAAACAGAACTTTTAACTCTTGAAGAAGAGTATGAAAGAAGATTAAAATATTATGAAGAAATAAAAGAGATACAAGATCCTGAAGAAAAAAAAGCAAAAACAGATGAATATAAAAAAAAAGCAAGAGATTTTAATGAAGCAATAAGTGGCGAAGAATATAAAATAGAAATAATAGAAGATGATATTAAAGATATTGAAAATAAGATTAAATATAAGAATGAATCAAGGGAAACAATATTTTATAAAAATTTTTCACAAAATCAAGAAATAAAAGCAAATAGTTTTTTTAATAGTTTTTATAAATTATCAAGTGGTAAAATTATGAATATTAAAAAATTTAATGTTGAACCAGAATTTATTGATGATTATGGAATTATAATTAATGGTTTGAGTGGGGAAGAAATAGAACAATCTAAAGGTGGAAATTTTATTTCTGGTCCTGTTTTACAGGCCTTCTCCGAAGGTCCTCCAAATCATAAAAATAAAATTCCAATATTTTATATTGAAGGCATAAGTCGACAGTATTTGGATATTTTGATAAGATTAGATAACTGTGAATTAGTTGAATTAAAATGTAGTTTTAGAGCCACTGATGCAGATTATTTTAGACATATTGATGAGTTGATGTGTTTTATGCCTTATGGACTTGGTAAGTTTAAAGTTTGGTTTTATGATAAATTTGACAATCCAATATTAGATGCAGAAAGAATGGAAAATTTAGAAAAAATTTCTTTAAAACTTTTTGGAACAACATATCAAAAGTCAGCAAATAATTTTGTTTTTTTTAAATATGATCCAAGATATCCAAGTTTGTTCAATCGTGTTTGGATTGAAAAAAAAGACCTCTGTATATGTATATTTCCAAAACTTGATAAATATTTTTTAAGTTTGGGAGAAGCAACTGAATTGGGAGAAGCAACTGAAAAAGATAAATTTGATAATGAAATATATGAACTATCAAGTTATTTGCAAAATGGACTAAAACCTCAAATTTTTTATGTTAATGTTCCAGAACAAAATTCATTAAAGCCAGAAGGTGGACCACATTGTATGATAAAACAAAGATTCAAGCTATATAAAGAATAAATTATTATATAAATAATATTAACCAAATGGTTCATGGAAATATTTATTCAATCCAATATGAAATACATTTAACCAAACCACTTGATCTATTTGATCATGTGCTACCCTTGTGCATCAAACTAAGAAAAATGATTGATTATGAGGAAAAAGATGGAATTTACAAATTAGTTATTTTCAAGCATGGAGAGCTAAAACTAACAAACAGAGATATTTTTCGAGAATATTCAAGAGCACTTGATTTAACAACTCCTTTTGACAAAATGACAGAAAAAGAAAAAATATATAACTATGTACGATATTATGCAAAATCAATTAAACCCATTCTCCCAATAGAAAAAATGTCTGAGAAAGAATTTGAAGAACTTGAAAATAAGATTGAAGAATTGAACAAATTATCAATTTGGACTAAAGAATTAGATAGCTTATCCCAACTCAAACGTATCCAATTGATTATCCGTGATCAAAAGTTTTATAATACAATTGTTCAAACCGAACAGGAATTAACACAAGTTGAACTTGAAGCAGAACAAATTGGTTTGATTTCAAGAATTGTGTCAGATGATATAATCAAACATATAATCAAATCTTCAGAAGTTAATTTGTATTTTGGTTCTTTCTAAAAAATTAGTTTGATTTAAATTAATTTTTTAGTTTGTTAATATTATAAATGTTATCAGATATTGTTGATTTTTTAAAGACAGCAAAGTCATGTGTTGATACAATCATAAATGAGTTAGAAGAATTTAAAAAATTAGAATCAAATGGTATGAAAAAAATAGATTTGTTTATTGAAATAATAAAGGAGTTAGGATGTTCTGTTTCGAATCTTGAAAAAGCTTTTGCATCAAATTCAGAAATTCCTATTGAACATAGATTAAAATATTTAATAATCAAAGAGTTAAAATTTGACTTGGACGATTTCGTTGAATCAATCAAAGAGTACAAACAATGGTATATTTTAGTAATCAAACACGAAAAGTTACCAGAAGATTTAATTGACATAAGTTCAAATATATGTACAAAATGCACAAGTTGGAGCTGTTGTTACACATGTGCTTGTAAAGTTTCTGAACCAGTTTTACTAAATGCTAGTCTACAACTTGCGCTTACTCCTCCATCACAAATGAATAAACAACTAGATGAGTCATTTCAAAAGATAATGGAGAAGGTTAGAATAGTAATAGAGTTAGAAAAAGATATTTTTGGAACAGCAATAAAAATTACCCATCCTATTTTACAAAAAGCATGGATGAGTTTTGGTCCTAGCGATAAGTCTAAAATAGAAGTTGAAGAACATATGTTAGTTGAAGCACTGCTTAATAGATTAAAAGATGAATGTAATGGAGAGGTAGCAAATGAATCCAAATGTAGAGAAATAATCTATAAATTTTTGCAAGGATTAGAAATAAAGGCGGGTAACAAACCCAATGGAAAAATATCAATTGATGAGCTAAATGAATTAGTTACTACTGACTCAAATTCTTTGACTGTTCTTGGTATGTTAGGATTGGAAGAACAACCAGGTTGTTCTATAGAATCTACCAGCTCTTTTTTCAATCAATTAAAACCAGATGATGTGTTAAAAATACTTGCAAAATATGTTAGTGAGCACATGGGACAACAAAATGGAGAATTTAATCCTGGACCAATCCAAGCCTCATCTCCCCAAATCATCACAAGCCCAGAATCTATTAAAATTGATTTAAAAGTTATTGAAAAATCTATTGATCTTAATTTAAATCTTCCCATTTACGTTACATCGAGTAGCAAAGATGGAATATTAGTATGTGAAGGGTATGGTTCACATTGGCCATATAAAGTAATTTGTGAGTTTGATCTTAATGAGCCTGATTCAGTTAATTCAGTAATAGCAACATTCGTTGCAAAAGATCAAGGGTGGGGTGGAACTGGACATGCGAATATTAGATATCGTGTTGGTTCAAACAAAATAACCCCTGCGATTTTTATAGATAGAAATTCCAATCCGTCAAATACCTATACTTATACAATTAAAAAAGACGAATTAAATGGATTTGTTAGTGGCGACAAAATAACATTTTGGTTATGTTCACCCCCATGGGGCGGATGGAGTGCTGAAGTTACACATTGTGAAATAGTTCTAAACTAATGAGAAAAAGCTTCACCTGTCATTCCTGACATCACACGTTGAATATTTTGATTACCAACAAATACTTCAATATTTACTGGTATTGAATAATTTGTTAAGTTTATTTTATAACCATCCATGGCAACACATTTGAATGGTTGAGTTTCAACCCAAGTTTTTAAATTAGTTATTGGTTTGTTAGGTCCTGCATTTGCTAATGATTCAAACAAACCATTGCATTCATTTAATATCCCAACCCAATTTTTCATATTTGAATGTCCATCCAATGCAATCCCATACACATATATATTGTTATATTCTGCCAAATACATATTTGTTTGTTCAATTGTATAACTACCTGAATTATAAATTTGAATTTCAACTGATTCAATTGCTGGTAAGTCTGTTTTTGTAATATCTGGGTTGGGTACTGATGGTCTGATAAACACAAACATAAATTTTGCAAAATGTTCATAATGTTCTGAACTCACTCTTTGAGAAGTGTGAGAATGAAAATAATCCATTGAAAAATTCATTTTAACAAGTTCGTAAGATTTTTGTGCCGATTGTCTCCTATATTCTGCACTAAGATAGTTAAAACTTCCTGCTATAATGTGTATTGAATCAATATATTTGTTTAGTTCATCAACAATAGTTTGAGATGGAATATTAAATTCAATTCTAACATCATGAAACTGCATTGCTAGTAATGGTATTGGCATGTTGTACGTTAAAAAATTATCTAAAAGAGGTATATCTAAATATCTCGAATTTTCAGACTCAAAATAGTATTTGTTTGTACATATGGATCCTTCGGGTCTTTCTGTTTTAATCATAGATTTAATTTCCTCTTTGGAATATTTTGAATTAAATGTTTGCGCATCCAAATACTCTATATTAGTTCCAAGTTCTGAACATATTAAATAAACTAATAGTAGTTTTGGAATATTATAACATGATGTCCCGCCCATTATAATCTGAATACTTGAATCTGCTAGCAAATTTAATATTGTTTCAAATGAATCTTTTGAACATGAGTGTTTAAGACTTAATCTTAAATATAATTTACCAACTGAATCTGCATTTCTCATAACCAGGAGTGATTGGGCTGGTTTGATTCCTTCGTAATTAAATTTTCCAAGAATATCAACTTGATCCGATATTATATTTGTGAACCTATCTTGACTTAAAGATCGGTCAAAAAAATCAAACATATTATTGGAGTAGTTTTTTTGGTCTTTTTCTTTTTCACAATTATCAAATGATGTATCTGTTTCTAAAGAATAGTTAAATTCATTATGTTTGCTCATTAATCTCTCATCAAGTTCTACTAGTCTTTGTAAAAAATCTGTTTCTTGAGATGTGTTATCATTAGGATCTGTTTGAAAAAATTTCATTATATCCATTTGTTGTATAATAATGTAAACTAACTATTTTTTAAATGGATTTAAACATTTGATACAATTAATAAATAAATTATATGAGTGAAGTAATTAAATATGCGGGTACTGGGATAATTAATACAGGATCTGCAGCAAATAGTTCAAATCAATTGGTCAAATATGATCCAGCAAAACCTGTTGATTATTATTCAGTTAAAAATGCATTTCAAGCTATGATAATTGCAAAAACAATGGAATGTAATGAATATATTACTACAGCTCTACGTATTTCAAACCCACTAGTTAAAATGACTTTAGCATTTGCTTTACTCAATCCATTTCAGGCTTGGAGTCTAACAAAAACAGGAGTAGGTGTTGGTTTACATTATGGGGGGTGGTTAAAGAGATTTGTCATTGCTAAACTGTACTTTAAACCAACCCCAATAAAAAAAACCTTTGAAATATGTTATATTAATGAAAATTTAATAAATCATTTGTATATTGCATTTGATTGGTTTCTGAAGACAAATTCAAAAAAGAAGATTGATAAAAACCACACAATTATGATACTAACAAAACCAATTGAAGCAAGTAAAAAAGAGAAAGAATTTGAAATACAAAAAACAGTTCCTGAAGAAATGGAAACTGAATTTGAATATAATACTCATACATTTTCCTATTCAAAAACATCTTTTGATGATCATATATATGCTCCATCTGGAGAACTTAAAAAGAAAAATCACAAGTTATTAATATGGACTTATGATTGTGCAGATGATTCTATTTTTGATAATTTAAGCCAATATGTTATAAATCAATATGCAAAATCAAAAGTAGATGATGTATGGGTACAAAAAATTTACACACATGAAAATGGTATGTGGAAAGACACGGTACTTGAAAGAAATAAAAGAAAGTTTAGTACTGTAGTAATGAAAGATTCGCGTAATCTTGAAATTGGAAAACTTCTCACACACTTCAATGAATCTGAAGAATGGCATGTTGAACGTGGCATCCCATATAAAAAATCATTTTTATTCTATGGTCCTCCTGGAACTGGTAAATCATCCATGATTAGAGCAATTGCAGCTGAGCTACAAAGACATATACATTTTTTAAATTTAGCAGTAATAAAAAATGATTTGGAACTAGTTAATTTGATGGGAAAAATAAACTTTAAAGAAACTATTCTAGTGATTGAAGATATTGATGCCCAAGGAAAAGTCACACATAAAAGATCAAAAGAATTTGGAGAAGTATTAAATCCAAACCAAGTGTCAAGTTCAACACAACCTGAGTTACCACAAGATCCAACTCAACCAATCACAGTTAATCCAACACAATTAATAGCTCAACCAAATCCTGTTGTAACTCAACAACCACAAGTCCCAACACTCACACTATCATGTTTGCTAAACCAATTAGATGGGGTTAATAATAATCATGGAATGATATCTATTTTAACAACTAATTTTCCTGAAATTTTAGATGAAGCATTAATTAGAGATGGGAGAGTAGATGAAAGAGTATTTTTTGATTATGTAGATCATGATGTAATTTATAAAATGTTTGTTAATTTTTTCAATGGTAAAAATGAAGTAACCTTAGATTTAATCAAGACAAAAGTAGATCTAAGTAAAAAAATATCCCCATCCGCAGTTGAAAATTCAATGAGAAGATGTTATTCAAGTAGTTTGGATGCATTAGACAATTTAGTACAATCAACATCTAATAAAAAGATGTTTGAGAAATTTGAAATTTAGTCGTGCTTTTTGCCTCTCAAATAGCTTTCCATATGAATTAAATATTTGACTAATTGAGATGCCGCAATCATAGGTGGACAGTAAGAATATTCGTCATCATCTGAATCAACTTGTTCTTCTTCTAATACATTTATATCTTCATCTTCAAAATAATGTTGTGGATTAATCTGTTTAAAAAATTGTTCACAAGCATCAAACAAACTCATTTTTTATATATTATTTAATACTATACATTTTTTTATATAGATATTTAACTAAATGCCTATATAATACAATTAATGGATTTGATGGATTTAGCAAGTTTAGAATCCCAGTATTCTTCTAACACCCAGACCTATGATTTTTTATTTGAATTGTTTTGCTCTGTAAATTCTCATCCTAAACTGTCATTTATTTCTGAACAAATTTCAATTGAACCAAATCCAGAAAAACTCAGGGAGCTAATTGTAAGAAATTCAAGAAAAAAACCAGAAAATAGTTTAAAAAATTATGACATTGAATATGCCAGAGTCCTAGACTATGTGATAAATGGTAACTATTTTAGAATTAGGCAGCTAAGTTTGCCAGGAATTGTATTTGACAATAAAATGCTGCAAATTTATACATTTGACTATACAGCTGATCAAGAAGAAAAATTTAAAAATCCTATTTGGCTTTACCATGGGTCATCTTTGCATTCTTGGTTTTTTATAATAAAAAATGGACTCAAAGTACTTTCTCGCACAGCTTTACAAGCTCATGGAGCAGTATATGGTCCAGGAATTTATATGTCTAACTCTTTTCAAGTTAGTGCTGGTTATTGTAGCTATACTACTAGTTCCAAGCAGCGAGTTATTGGAGTATTTCAACTTGATACTGATCCATCTAAATTTAAAAAAACACCTAATATTTTTGTAGTCCCAAATGAATCACACTTACTCCTTAGATTTTTAATAGTTGTAAATGAAAATTTAACTGATTTGAGTTTTGTTGATGGGCTAGTTGGAGAGATTATTAATAAGATAGGATTTTCCCAATCTAAAGTATCAAATGTAATTACCAACAAGAGGCTTGGTATTGAACTCGCACAATTAAAATCAAATGAAAAAGTTTTAACAATTAATGTGATAGTTCAAGATAAGGAATGGGTTGTTCTGCTAACTAATGGATCTGAACTACAAATACTTTTTTCAAAATACCCAATAAATCCCCCGCTTATAAAACTAAATGGTCAGGCACAAAAACTTGATATTTTAAATCCATCCAAATGGTCAATCACAACTAGGCTAAATGATCTGATTGAGTTATTTGCCAACTAATTAAATAAAAAATTGTAGTTTATCTTGTTTTAGCACATTATTAAATAATAAACTATAAACTTTAAATGTTAAATCAAGTAAATATTGGAATAGTTGCTACTTTAGGAATAGCATTGTATTATTGTGGAAGAAATAACTCGAGCTTTAAAATACATAATGAGATTGCTCAAATAATTAATGGTTATGATCCACATGATTTAAGACAAATATCTGTGTTTAAATTAAAAACTAATATTCCGGAAAATGGATGGATTTGCAATCTAACAAATAGTGCATTTGCAAATTCAATTGAAAATTTAAGATTAAAACAAAGACTTGGAAAAGTAACAGTTAAATTAGATAACTACCCTTACTCAAATCGTGTGGTAATAGAGAATCTAAATAATGATATAATAATTCATTTTGACGATTAAAACACTTAAATAAATGCTAATAAAATACATTAGTTTATATTTGAAAAATGTCAGCTTGGACAAAAGGACCTCCAAAACAAGCCTGCTTTACAGAACGCCCACAATTTAAACCAGCCCAACCAACCCAACCAACCCAACCATCTCAACCCACTCAACCATCTAATCCAGGACATTATGATTTTGCAAAAGATTCTTTTAAAACAGCAAGTGAATTTTTTTATAAAAATGGTTATGTGATTATTGATAATGCATTAACACCAGCTCAAATATCTAGTTTAAAAAATGAGTTAAACTCATTACAAAGTAATACAACAAGATCCAAAGATGGATCAAGGCATGAAATGTTTAAGTGTTTTTTTGAAAAATCAAAAACAACAGTTGATATAATTGAGTCATCAAAAATATCAGATTTTGCAAGTTATGTGATTGCAGATGTACCAGATTCAAGACAAGGAAATTCATCATTAAAGGCTCATGTTATTCATTCAAATGCTTTTAGTGTTCCGCCAGGAGGAAGGGGTCAAGCACCAGGTTGGCATGTGGATGACCCATGTCAACAAGTTATTATACCTCAGGGATTGGAACTACCAGATTATATTAGACTACCTGTGTTAGTATGTACATATATGATTTGGTTATCAGATTGTGAAACACCAGATTGTGGACCAACTTGGGTTGTTCCTGAATCACATAGATGGGGTCAACAAGTAGATCCAGTTTATGCAGATCAACATGGTATTCCAGCATGTGGAAAAGCAGGAACAGCAGTACTAATAAATGCAAATTTATGGCATAGAGGTTGTGCAAATACATCTTCCAAACCAAGAGACACATTACAAATCACATGGGCACGTAGAATTATAGGACATAAATTCAAAACTATAATGAATTATATGATGCCTCCACATGTAACAGCTGGAAGATCAGATCTATTAAAAGAAAGGTTAGGATGGTTACAAGGAGGAGCTTATTCTTAAGTTAAATTGTATTCATTTCCAAGTCAGTTGAACAGTTAGAATACTTGAGTGTTTGTTTTTCAAAGTAACTAGTTGCAAACCAACAAATAGATCCAATTAATCCTACTAATCCAGCAGCTGACAAAAAAATAATTCCAACATACCACAAGGTTGTGACATAATTAGCGCTAAAACATTCATTTGAACTAATTCTTTTGTACCATGATACATGTTGACCAGTATAATATTTTTGTGAGTCATCTTGAGCTTCTGATTCATCCAAAACAGACTCTTCAATTAAATACCTACAGGTTGTGGTTGATTGATTATAATTCATTGTATTTGATGCATATGCATAAACATCCCAACAAGGAACCCTTTTCCTACTTACTAAACATTCCTCTTTATAAATTTTTGTTTGATAAATATATCCATTAAATAGATTGTAGTTAGGACAAAAAGTACTAACTGATAAATTACAACCTGTAAAAAATGTTGGCAATCCAATTGTTAAAAATATTATAATAGATGAGAAACATAAATAAATTAATTTATTGCTAGACATAGTGTGATTATTAGTTTATTTGAGTGTAAAATTAAATTAAATCAATTTTTTGTTTAATTTAATATATAAATTATATTATAATAAATCAATGGTATCAAAACATTTAAAATTTGTCAGACAATGTTATTTTGAACATTTGGTTGATGCATTTGGATACTCACTTAGTGCATTAAAAGCATCAGTATATTTTTTTATTCATGGGTTAGTTCCAGATTTATTTGAGTTTGATGGGTCAGAACAAATACAAAATTTAAACACAGTACTAACCAATAAAAAATTAAAATTACTTGAATTAAATAAACACCATTGAATATATCCACATTAGGCCTGGGATAAAAATCAGTTTAAATTTATTTTTTTTTTCAAATTTATTATTTATCTTTGTCTTATCAATCCATTTAATGACACGATGTTCGGATTTTTTAGTAAAGAAATCTTTTGCTTCAATTAATCCTTTTAATGCAAGCAAATAGATATGAGAATCTCCTGGATACAAGGTAAATCTTTTTGGATAAGGTACTTTATGTGTTAAAAGAACTAATTGATTTAAATCATGGATATGAGGACAAAATGTTGGGACTAAAGATGTAAAACATCCATCATAACATCGTGAACCATTAATTTTAATCCCATAAAAATTATTCGAAGTTAGCAAAGGGATATTTATTGATGCAGATATCGCATTAATTAAATCATCAAATGTATCAAAGGAATCAATGTACCTTTTAGTAAATCCAAACCATCCAAGTTCAGAAACAAATATTTTTATTTTTCCAGAACAAATTTGATGTGCATTGGGTGGGAGGATAGTTCTAAGTGCATAAGTAGCTGCTTCATGTAAACAGGCTCCTGTATTCATTAACTGTTGAATTATATCATAAGTTTTAAATATTTGTTCATCGGTTAGTTCACAAATATAATAAACAATTGATATTGCTCCAGAACTTGTTCCAATAAAATATCTTGGTGTTATATTGGATACCCTTTTTAGCAGTTTAAAAAATCCCAAATGGTAATAACATCTGAACCCACCACCACCAACAATTAAATCAAATTGTTTGTGCGGGATGACAAAGTTTTGAGTTAAAATTGTTTTTTCAAACAAATCTATCACTTCCATATTAACTTAGTTCTAAACATTTTTTTATTTGTGCACTAAAAAAATTCTAGTATATATGTATATATGAATATTGATTATAAGCAAAAGTACTTAAAGTATAAATCAAAATATTTGCTTTTACAAGAACTTGTTGGATCTGCTCAACCATCTGGACAAACTTATACATCTATAATTGTCACACACAATGGAAGAATGAGATGTTTATTAGACACATTGGGTTTAGGTATGTCTAACACAGATGTTGATCCTGATAAGAAAAAATTTATGAATTGTGCAGTTCTTGAATTAGTTCTTAATCCAGAAACAATAACAGCTAATTTACTTGTACAAGGTGATTTGGCTGGTGAGGGAGATGCTAGTAAATATTTCACAACAATCAACAAGTCAGTTCCCAATAATAAAATAAATACAAATGGAAATACATTTATTTTTTACATTGTAAGACATGGACATGGTAAGCATAATTTAGCTAAAGATTTAGGAACTTTTAATAAAATTGGTCAAATGGTAACTATGAGTTTATATGATCCCGATTTAACAGATGAACAAGATCAAGTAAAACATAAATTAAAATCAAATGGTCAAATTCAAGCAATTAATTCAGGTCAAGAATTAATAAAACAAAGACAAGGATTACAAATAGATTTTTTATTTGCTTCTGATTTAAAAAGAACCAGACAAACTTTATATAAATTTTTAGAAGGAACAGGATCAAAAATTTTAAAACAAAATGTTAGTTCTGTAACAATTTTACCATGTGCACATGAGCTAGATTATAAAAAGGGTGGTTGTGATGGACATCAAGGTTTAACAGCCCAAGAAAATACAATGGTATGTGATGGCAATGTCCATACATGTGCTACTAATCCTGGACAAATTGATTTCTGTCTATCAATCCCACCAGTCCCAACAGATCCAAACTCTCATAACTTGTGTTTAAATTGGACATTTTATCAAACATTTTATGGAGGAACAAGAAAATCACAAAAATCATCAAACCAATGTAGAAACACAAATATGATTCAACAATCAATTGCTACAATTCAATCAAATGGTGATATTAACTCATATAAAAATATTCTTCAACTTAAATAAATATATCTAAAGGACTTGTTAAACTACTAAATCCTGCTGCATTTGGATGACCACCACCTCCAAAACTTTTTGCAATTTCACTCACATTTGCTTTGTTACATGATCTCAAACTAACATGATACTCTCCAGAAACATTATCATGTCTCCATAGAACTGCAAAATCAACATTTGGATCTGATGATATAACATTTCCTAATTCAGAAATAAATTCACCAGTACAGTTAACCACACAAACTCTCTTGTCTTGGTATAAACTTATTTTTTTGAGCGCATGAGTAGCAATAGACTTAACTTTTACATTAGTTGAACTTTGAATTAACCCACCAATCCCGATATAATATTCAGTTTTATCAGGATTTTTATAGAGTTGATCAAAAAGATCAAATAACTCAACAAAATCATATGTATCAATTGTTGAACAAACTGTAAAAAAACCAGTTGTAAATGCTTTAGATCCTGGTATTCCCCAAATCCATAAATCTCGATCTTGAATCATTGAAAGAAATAAAGGGATTGGAATTCCAGGGAAAAAATAGTCCCAAGTAATTCCAACTCCTGATCTTGCCATATCAAAAATAGCATATGGCTTGGAAGTCAAGGCATCACGTGAAGTCACATGATGATCTAAAACTACAATTGATTTAGCAACTTGTTCTATTTGATTTAAAACATTTAAACTAGGTGCATAATCACAAAACAAAACTCTTGCTCCTGCAAAACGCGCCACATCAAGCGACACTCCATGAGCTATTGGATATAATTCTGGCTTTGATAGACTATTATCATGTGCAAGAGAAGCCACATATGCAGATGCTAGTCCATCTTGGCATGGATAATGAAATACTATAATATCAAAAGTTTTATTTTCCATTTGCATTTAGTTGTTTGTTAGTTAGTTGATTGATTAGACTACAAAGTCAAAGAACAAATAAATCAATTTTTTTAGCTGCGTTTTTTTGGATTTCTTGCTGGTCTATCCATATGAGGGTTCTTTTTTGTATCTAACACATCTAATGTTTTTGGATCAGAATAATATTGATATAAATCTTGAAACTTTGAAATATAAAATTCGCATGATCTTATACCTGAAAAATAGCTATTTGCACAAACATTTCGGAAAAAAAAGCCTTCAGGTAACACAGACTTTAATAGTTTGACTTGTTGTCTTGTTACTTCGTCATATGTATTTAAACTCTCATGTATTGAAAACTGACTTTTTATTTGATGGTTATTTAAAAACCAATTTAGTCTTTCAAATAGATCTGTATGTTCTAGTTCATTTTTTTCAAAATCATATTTTGAAATTTCAAAATGAGTAATTGTATACACACTATTTTCTGGAGTTGTTTTAACTGGTATTTGTGGTATCCATACTGCAATATAATGAATAATTGTTTTTTGCAAACAAACACATTTATCTTTTTTCGTATAATTGCAACGTACACAGGTTAACTTTTTGTTTTCCAAATTTTTGTAATACATTTGTGTTAGTTCTTTTTTACAAAAATTATATTGAAGACATTTGTCACATGAACACCAAGAACGCAGATTAGTATCTATTTTAAGATGGGATTCTATATATGACTTGAATGTTTTATAATTTCCCTGTGATATATGTACTTGAGCACCTTCTTCTTTACAATTAATGCAGTCTAAGAACTCATCAACATCTTTAAATTTTTCTACACATGTGCATTCTAACGAACAATAATCACATTTTTTATTTATATCATATTGCTGTTGTTTGCTTTTAACAATAGTTGTGAATAATAATGTGTTTGTATTCCAGTCCATTTAATAAATTAATTGATTAATCAATTAATAAACAAATAAATCAATTTTTATTTTGGAACAAAATACAATCCAAACAACCCACATTTAAAAGGACTAGTTCTCGCAATAATACTTTTACAAGAAAATTTTTTACATATTTGACTTTGAGGACAAAAATGTAAACAGTCAATACATCTGGGTATTGAGTAAAATTGTTGATTTAACCCAATTGTTGTTGAATAAATTCTTTTAACTATGAAATTGCATCTTGTCATTTGATTTTATTAATTGATAAATTTATCAATACAATCTATCTAATAAATCAATTTTTATTATCTAATTCAATCAATTTTTATTATATAATTCAATCAATAAATCCATTCATTTAAATTAATATCATCAATTAAATATTTTTCTTTAATAGCATTGGCCATTATTATCTCAATTATTTTTTGCTTTATTTTACAAATATTTATAAATTCTTTAACAATTTTATCAATTGTGTAATAGGGTTTCCAATTATGTCCACACATTAAGGATAAACAACATGGACAATTTAGTCCTGTTATTTTTGTTAATGTTTCTTCAAAACGAGTGCTTGGAATTCTTAAAATTTTGTTATAACTAACACCATTTGATAAAAATTTTTTAGGAGGAGTAAATGGATATGTTTGATCAAATGTTATTAAGTATTTTTTATTGGATGGATTAATAGAAAAATCCAATATAATTTCTTGTTTTTCTTCGTCAATATATAAGTTTGACACATTAATGTCTTTACTATTTTTTATTTCATTATTAACACGTCTTACTAAATTCTGAAAAGTTGACATTATTAATATATTGATAATTAAATTATTTTAATTATCAAATATTCAAATATTCAATTATTTTAATTTCTAAAAACAATTTCCGACATTGTTCCAATAGTCAGAAAATTTTTTGATTCCACACATGAACAAAATGTAAAATATTGTTCACTTTCTTCATTTGTAATATGTTCAAACTTAGTATCATAGAAACATAAAGATACATTATCTGCCATAAAATTAACTTGATCCATATGTGGTAAAGATAAAACTCCTTGTGGGAGAGTACTATTAGTACTAGTTTCATACACAAGCTGTTCATATGACCATTCTAAAACATCATTACCATTAACTTGAATTCTACATGTGTCAAACCATTTGTTCTTACAAATATTTGAATTTAATTTTAAACAAATATACATTGTTTCAACATCATGATTAAAAAACAATCTAAATTTAATTCCTTTATTATTGCTATTTACTGATTCTAAACCAGTAAATTGATTTTGTTTAATACCCATCAAACCTAAACCCAAAGGCAATGCAAGTTGAGCTTTTGTTTCATCTTCAACAGGTTTGTTTAATCTACTAATTAAAATATTTGGAAAATTATTAAGTTCAATGTCCAATGGGGTTTTTAATTCTAACATTTTTTCTATCAAATAATAAGTTTGATAATCTAATGGATAGGCTCCATTAATTTTTAACAAATTTGTGCTATGTGCTTTTGTTTTAAGCATTTGATTATAGTAATACTTTGTCATTTCACCCATATCAAAGTTATGATCTAATTGAGAATAATCCATTTTAATATGTCCATCTTCAATATATTTGTTAAATTCATAATCTGAAGTTTCAACCCAAATTCTTGTATCGAAATATCCACGTGGTAAAATAATACCATTGGACTTTAACATACAATTAAATGGTAGTGGTATAATTAATGTTTTGTCGATTAACATAGGTTTAAGATTATACTTATGTTGAAAAATATTAATTTGATCTGTATACATCTTGTCAATAACACATCCACCAATTTCAAAACTAATACTATGAAGAATTTTAGATAAATCGACATTTTCATCATAAAATAAATCATTAGATAACTTGAGTACTAGCAATGGATTTGTGAGATAATTATATCTACCTAGATATGGCATAAATAGACATGTTTTTTTACCCTTTCCAGGTAATCCATTAAATAAAAATTCATAGTTCTCAGTTTTTTTAATCCAAGGTTTGACAAAATCACTTACTGATAAATTCATTATTATATAACTTAATTAATATGCAATTCTTTAAATAGGTTATCTAACTTACACATACATTCCAGGAGGTGGAACATATACAGCTGGTTTGTATAATTTTGTTATTGCTGAGTCCATATCTTGTATTGTGATTGTCTTAGATTCAATATTTGACTTAAAACATCGTAGGCTTTGATCATATTTTATATAGTTGACAAATTTTTCAACATCACCTCCATAAGATCCAAATCTTTCTTTGTTATTCCTAAAAAATTTGTTAATGTCAATTGTCTTGTCAATTAAATAACCTTTAGATTCAATTTTAGTCACAAATATTTTTCCCAGCTCTTCTGGTGTATATTTTTGAATTGAAAAATGATGTGAAAATCTTCGTTTCAATCCTTTGTTAAAAGCAAAAAAACATTTTTCTAAATCATCTGAATAACCGGCAACAATAAACATAAAATCTTTTTTCCTCTCAGACAGATATTGATTAATCATATCAATTGCTTCCTTGGCAAATGAATCTCTTTTTTCTTCATTGCCTAATGAATATGCCTCATCTAAAAATATAACCCCACCCATACCAGATTCTAATACCTCTTTAGTTCTATGTGAAGTTTGACCCAAATACTTTGCTACTAAATCATCTTTTTTAATTTCAATAAATTTGTTTGTTTTTAAAATTCCAAGTCTTACAAAAATATCTGCATAGATCTTGGCAAATTCTGTTTTTCCAACTCCAGGAGGCCCTTCTATTACTGTATGTAAGTACTCATCTGTATGTGGATTTTGAATCCAATAAACAATAACTTTAAACATTTCCTCTTTGGCAGACTCTAATCCAATCATTTGATCTAGTTTAACCAGTGGGGGAATTATATTATATAATCTTTGTAACTTGGAATCATGTTTTATACTATCCCATTGATCTTGTAATTTGATTATGTCTTGAATATTTCTAAGTGAACTAAATATTTTGTTTATTTCTTCATCTTCATAAGATTTCTTAGTTTTTTTATACTTGACTAAACTGTATTTATTTGAATTTGATTCATCTTCTGCTTTTCTTTTTCTATCATACTCCATTATTATTGCTTTCTTTTGTTCAAGTAGTACTTCAAGTGATTGTTTTTCTTTCTTTAAATCTGTGATTTTATCAAGTAAATTCCAAACAGAATATTTTTGAATATCTGTTAAAAGTTGAACATTTTCTTTTAGCTCTGTTAGAACCATTCCATAGTAAGCAGCTGATACACTTGCATAATCATAGTTTGAATAATCATATCCGGGTGTTTCCATTTAATTTAATTAATTGCGAATTATTTAAATCAATTAAATTAAATAAAATAATTAATTAAGTTGATTAATTTGCCTATCTATATAGTCAATTACATCAGGATCTACAAAAAAAATACTTGTACCTAATTTACCATTTGGTCCTACTGAATAATAGATTGATGAGTATTTATATTTTTCGATCAATTCTTTTATCTCTATTATCGCATCATCAATTGTATCACGCACAGCATTTGTTAATTCCAAATATCCACCAGATCTTAATGTGCCAGTCGGAATTCCTGCAGATCTTGGTATTTCTTCTATTCCATATTTATTCCAAGGTCTTATTATAGCATTTCCTAACCCCCGCCTATCCGTTTCATGATGTTCCTCATTATCATTAAAAATAAATAGTGAGTTAGCGTATTCTGCTTGCCCAATCATCCAGTTAAAATCTCCATATATTCCAGATTCAGTATATCTAACTCCGATAATTTTCGGGCCCATTTATTTTATTTAATCTATTTGATTAAACCATCCCAGTAATTAATTTTTTCAATATTTTGATCTAACAAATTATTATCTCATTTTAACTTAAATGTCAACTAGTCAAATTAGTTTAGTTACCAGAGAATTAGAAAAATTTGGTATTAAAAACATTTCATTAGAACAATTTATTTTAGATTACAATGAACTTATTCAAAAAGAATTTGTTTATAACATATTTGAGTCCAATAACATGGATAATTTAGTTCAAGAACTTGTTGGGAATTCATATGTTTCAAATATATTAGATAGATTAGAATCAACATTTTTATCATGTAGTCAAACATTACAATGCGCAATAACAGATAAAAAAAATATTATATTTGATAATGGTAAAACATATTATTACACGCCAACTTCTGATATAAATTTATCTGGGACATTTAATGAAATTTTAATATATTCAGATGATTCAACAAATAAAAAATATGTTATTAAACAGAATAAAAAGGTTGATTTGACAAAAATAAAAAATCCTGTTGTTAAAAGATTTTTAAAAACTTTAAACACAATCAAAGCCTTTTATGAAAATTTAAAACATATTATTTTAACGATACTTGTAACAAACACTTATGGTGAAATCAAACTAATGCCTAAAATATATGATATTGGATATATTCAAGAACAACCCGATCTACCAAGACCAGGAAATATCAAGTCAGGAATTGGTGGAACAATGTGTATTGTTATAGAATATGGACATGTTTTGTCTAATAATATGGCTGGGAATAGAAAACTAGATACAACCCCAAAATTAAATAAATTTATTTATTCAGTTTATAAAGCTCTTGAACTGATTAATTCAATTCAACCACCAATTCATTTTAGACATGGGGATTTAAAACATGATAATTTACTAATTAGCGAAGATAATAAACCTATTATTATAGATTTTGGATTTAGTGAATTTGAGTTAGATTCAAAACTAAAATTTAAAAGTTTGGAAAAAATAATGAATTATTGGAATGATTATGAATGTCTTCATCCAAATTATAAAATAAAACTTCAACAATTTGGAGTTATTAAGTACGCCAAACCATTAGGATTAATACTTGATATGTTAAATTCAACAAATGATATGATGTTTTTAATTTTGTCATTAAAAACAAAACTTGGAGATATATATTCAACACTTCTTGCATCTGTGTCTAATCAATATTTTATTTCAGGTAAATCAGTTAAAGAAATTGCAATAAAATTATTTGGGCCAAATGCATCATATTCATATTTATATGATTTAAACTTGATTGATGAATTAGAATTTTATGAATTAACACCAGCTGACAATTTAATTCCAAACATTAATATTGGTCCACCTACACATCCTAATTATATTTCTACAAATCCATCTGATTTAAATGAGCTGTTTGATAAATATAATACCAAATACCTCAAATATAAACATAAATATTTAAAACAATCACATCTTAACAGGGTGAAAAAATTGAAATAATTATATTTTTAAAAAATATCTATGTATATTTTAAAATTATGAGTCAAAATAATAAGAAATTATGTTTTGGGATTAATAACTTGATGCATTTGGTTAATAACCTAAATATTTACACAGAGTTAATTAGGGAAAATTGTACTGGAGAATGCAAGCAAGTGTATGTAAAAATGGATGAAACTATTAGACAAATTACAAATCAAGCAAATCAACTCTACTTGAATAGACCAAGAGAACTTATTAGAACTAATTCAAATAGATTAATTGATACTGAATTTTTAAATTGTGCATCAGATTCTTCAATACATTCACTAAAATCTTGTGAAGATTTTGAATTTAAAAATCTACTAAATGAAACAATTAATTTTAATTCAGCAATTTATACAAAACATGAACTTTGTCAAATTGCATTTGGTATTATATCAGATTTAGTAAATCTTGATTTAATAGATGTGTCTTCATCATCATTAGAAATATTTATTTGCAAAGTGTCTCAACACTATCATTTAAATCCATATCATAATTTTGCGCATGCAATTTCAACTCTACAATTTGTGTACTATTTATTAAAAAATATTGGAAATTTGGATTTAATTATTGATAAATATGAAATTTTTGGATTGCTGATTTCTGCGTTAGTACATGATATTGATCATCCTGGTCATACAAATGGGTTTGAAATAAATTATAAAACTCATTTAGCATCTAAATATTCAGATTCATCAGTTTTAGAAAATCATCATTGTTCAACGGCATTTTATATCATGCAACTCCCAGAGATACAACTACTTTCATCAATGTCGATGGAAAATTTTAACAAAGTAAGAAATACTATTATTGAATGTATTATGTCAACTGACATGAAATATCATAATGATCTGATTAAACTTGTTGAAAATAAGCCAATTGAATGGTATTTTTCCAATCCAACTGTTTTTGCAAAATTAATAATTCACATGGCAGATATATCTAATCAAGTTAGACCATTTGAAATTTGTAAGACTGGATCAGAAAATTTACGTAGAGAATTTTCCAATCAAATAGAGAAAGAAGAACTACTCAAGTTACCTGTTACTGAGTATTTGAGAATTCCAGATGATAAAGCATTTTATAAATCAGAGTTAGGATTTTCCAATCACATGGTATTACCACTTGTTAATATTATTTGCAGGATATTTCCTCGAACTCAAGAAATGAAAAAGTCTCTTGAATATAATATCACTTTGTGGAAAGCTAAATTTGAGTCTTAAACATTGGGTTGATTAGATTGTGTTTGGTTAGATTGGCTTGAATTTTTTGTCCCTTCTAATTCAACAAATGGACTTTCATCCAAATATGTACCTTTTTGTATTGATTGTATATCCATATATATTTTTTTCATTTGGTCATTATTTATTTTTTCATATATTTGTATCACACTTGCACACATATTTAGTCCAATTCCGGCCCATAAAAACCGAGTATCACCTGAACTTGCTGAATATGATGATGCTAATATTCCTAAACTTTGTATTATATGAAATAAATAAATCATACCTGAATTACATCTATTCAAACAATGTCTTCTCTTTAAAAATGTTTCTAAATCTTCCAATTTGTTTTTCTCCAAAAGTTGTTGAACTTGCGTTTGATCCATATATTTATATTTAATGCTTAGATATTTATTTTATTTGGAATTTGTATTTGAAGTTCCAACAGCAATACCAATAATTAATCCTAGGATTGTTAGCACTGTAAGTCCTATGTAGAGCTTGACACGAAAATTTCTCCACCATATCTTATTTTTTAACTCTTTTGATGTTTTAGCAAAAATTCCTGCAGATTGCATTAGATCTTCCGTTTTTTCATCAATTGATTCTAACTTTATTTGATTTTCTAAAATTTTATTTATATTCTCATGCATCACATCTTTAACCTGATTTACTTTTCCTTGGGTTAATGCCAATTGATCTATCTTTTCAAACTCATTATATTTTGAGTAAAACTTTGACAAATTTATTGATTTGTTTGATAGCAAATGGATATCAATCTCTTCAACTAATCTAACTCCAACTCTTCTTGGATATGTGTGAGTAGTTACAGCAATAACAATTTTATCTTGTTTCATCAACACATGAAAAACTCTACCATCATGTTCAAATGATGAATAGTTTGTTTGAATCCATTGGATATTTTGAACAATCAAATCTATTGGATAAATATTACTCCCAGGACAAAATTGTTGAATTAATTTTTTGTCTTGAGAATACACATATAATCCGAAAATATTTATTGACATAATATAATAAATATTTATTATATTAACTCAATCTAATTTTTTATCAATTTTTTCTTTATAAGCCAAACAAATACAAAAATAATACCTATCAGTAAACCAAATCCAACATAATACAAAATATTTCTTCTTTCACAATGAGGTAAACATGGACCTTGTTGTAACAAGCACTCCTTTGGAGAACCTTGACATTCTATACTTTTTTTCTTTTCCATCTAATTTATACATACATTATTAATAGATATTTTTGGTTTCATATAAGTTTGTGTTAATTTAAAATTTTCATACACTTGAATCATTGCACTGAACTCTATTATAAAATTTCCTTTATTATAATCATCAATGTCAGAATATGTTATAAAAAATATTTTTGATAATTTCATTATTATATAATAATATTATAATATAATTATTGCTTTAAGCTATTTTTTTTCACTAAAAGATAAACAAATAATACCCCCAGCTATTAATAATATTCCAATAATCCCATATTTTGATATTTTTTCTTTGAGTATAAAATATGAAACTAGAACTGTGAATACTGGGGCTGAATTTACTAAAGCCGATACTACATATGAATCATGTTCTTTTAATAGATAAAAATATAAAATATTTGGTATAAAAGACATTATAATAGATATTGCTCCCAAATAATATAAATCTTTTGAATGTAATTTTGGTGCTTGTTCTTTAAAATGATTCCAGTAATATAAAGTATATCCAATAATACAAAGAGTATAAAACACACTATTTAAAATAAAAACCATTTTTGTATCCATCTTACCAATCATTGTTTTGTGTGCAATTGGCGAAACACCCCATAACAATGCAACAAACATAGAATAGAATAATAAATCCATTTTTATATATTTGTTAGATATTAAATTTTTGATATTTTGATATCCCAATTAAACCAAGTCCAAGTAAGGCACTCCCTATCCCATATAAAATTAATCTATTAATCCTACTATTTATTTTTAACCCAGGCATTGTTAAAATTTGCTTTTGGCACTTGGGACATTTACCAGACTTTGTATGATCTTCAATCCAAGTTCTATAAATATCTGCTCTAAAATTTCCTGAACAGTTTGGACAACAATAATATGTCTCAAACCATTTTATATTTTCTAAACTAATTTCACAAATTGTATTCGTTTCTAATGGCTTGTACTGTGCCTTAATATTTTCTATAAATCTAATTGGGAATTTTATTAAATTTGTTACTGTCTGTTCATTTAACTGAATTAATCTAAATAAATTAGAATTAGTAAAGCCAAGCCCACCAATTGGCGGGAGTGGAATTTGACCAATTGGTATATCCATCCAATCTTCCATATTTGCTACTTGTTGTTCAGGAGGTGGAAGTAGTTGAGGGAACAGTACATCATGTGCCTGCACATAATCATAATATGTGTGTAATTTAGCATCAGCTTTCATATCCATCTGAAAATGATCCATTGGTTTGGCTTGTTTAAGTGTTTTTACCCAAGAATAAAAATGTTCCGCAAATTGTTCTTTTGTTAGTTTTTCTTCCTGATTAACTAGTTCATTAAATTTATCATCTGCCAAAGTATTAAAATCTTGAGTAAAAACATTAGTATATGATAACACCTCAACAAAGTTTTTCGTATAATATCTTAATACATCATATATCACATATGTTATTTTTATTTTACTTGAACTAATGTCCGTATTTGTTTCAAAAGTAATTGGATTATTGGGTTCTTCATCTGAAGTAGATCCAATAATATATGATCCAACTGGTTGGACTACATTCCAAGAATAACTTTGTGATTCACTTAATTGAGTTGCTACATAATAAAATCCATTAGTTGAACTAAAAGTATTTTCTGGATTAGATGATGTTTCTGTCAAATAATGTTCAATTCCATCTCTATCTTTTATTTTTACTGAATCTAATTTTTTTTCAGAATATAATACCAATCCAGCCAAACACATATTTGTATAATTACATTTTATTGTATTGTTTGAATCAATATTAGCGTCAACTTCTATATATCTCTTCAATAGATATTCATGTGGAACTTGTCCAAATCTTCTTATTTCTTCATCATCTTGACATCTAGAAAATTTAATTATTAAATTAACTGGTTTAATAACTTTATCAATATGTATAAATAATCTATATTTTGATTTTTGAATTAAATTAAAAACCATTGAATTAATTGGTACAGGTATATTCAAATAGTTTCCAAAGTCTTTTGTCAAATATTTGCCTAACATTTGAGCTGTTTGAATTGAAAGTTTAGACAACAAATATGTATTTTTCTTAGACAAAATTCCATCTAGGGTTTCATTAGAATCTATTCTAGTTTTTTTTAAATTTTGAAAATTTTCCAATTCATTTAAATTTAATGTATTTTCATTTTTTTTTTCAAATACATCAAGTCTCTCATATTCATCAATAAAATCCCAATCAACAATCCCCTCAACATGTAATGGACGTATTTCTCTCTCATAAAACACATCATAACCAAAAACAAATTGATGATCTGCTTCATATTCCGGAACTAGTACTAAACTAACATTTGTATCTGGACTTAGATTAGTTGTTTTCAAATCTAACCACATATCTTTAATTATTACTGGAGCTGGTTGCTCTTTAATTAATTCAGTTAAATCAAATGTATTTGTTTCCATAGTATATGTGGATTTCCAGCAATTAAATTTAGTGTATCTCCTATAAACATTTTTACTAAATGTTACTTGTGGATTTTTATGTAAATATACTTCCATTATATATATTAAAAATAAATATACTTAAATGTTTAAATATATTTAATAATTATAAACATGGCATCATTAATTCTAGCTAAAAATTTGTTTAAATTAATGTCACCAAACACATTTAAAAAAGCATCAAGCAATTCTGAGATTATAATTGGTGGAACTAGTAAATTTTTATTTGAAAAAAATTTAATTCAGTGCGAAACAATGGTTTATTCAATTTGTTTAGGTATTGTACAACAAGATATTTTGTCAAGTGGAGTATTAATTATTGGAGGAGTATTTGGATCACATCTTTTACCTGCATATAGACTATTTAAATCTTGGGAAAATAAAGAAATTAAAATAATTAATTGTGAGTATCGGCCAAAGTAATTCAAATGTTTATTTTACGACATCTTTGTAAATTAATACAATTTCAAATAGCAATTTTAATCTTTTTTCAAATATTAGATCAAGACTAATTAATTTTTCTACTTCTTGTTTTATATTTAGTTTAGTTACATATTTAGTATAAGAATTTGAATAAGAATTAATTTTTATATGAATTTGTTCTAAAATAATATTAATTTTATCAATTGCATCTAATGTTGAATTTAATGATATTTTAACTGGTTCTGGAACATCTGCTATTATTGAATTATTTTGAATATGTGTAATTATATCAAATCCTTCATCTTGTAAAATTTCTATTTTTACCTGTTCTTTGTATGTTTCTATTATCTTTTCAATTGGAATATTTTTGTTTACAGAATCAAAATGATGTTTTTTAATAATATCTTTAATTAAAGAACTTGCTACTAGTAATTTATTTGCTAAATCTGTAGAAGTTATTTCTTTTTGATAATCTAAATAATCATTTGATGCATTTGTTATAATAAAATTATAAAAATTATATGATGATAATATTGTAGATGATAATGATGTTATACATTTAAAAATTATTTCATTAGTCACAATTTGTGGTATTATAATATTCATATTTTATATATTTATTATATAAAATATATATTTTTTATTAAAGTCTTAAATTAGTTGTTATCAAAAATTGTTGCACAAGCTATTCTTTTTCCTGAGGATTGAATTGTTTTTAAATCATCTGGAAACTCATGGATTACTAGAGTTTTGCCTATTATAGAATCCTGACCAATTAACTCAATCAAATAATCTGAAAATTTTACATTTACATTTCCATTTGCATCTGCAAGGATATTTCCTAAATCGCCCACATGTCTTGCTTTAGGTCCATCATGAGGTCCACCATGTGGAGAGTCAGAAGGATCAAAATGAGAACCAGCTTTGTCACAGGAGTCACCAGGTTTAACTGGTTTCTCATGAATATGAAAACCATGTGATGTATTTGGTTCAAATCCTGTTAAATTAACTTGAATTATGACATTCATAGAATCTGTGGGTTGGATAAACTCAACAAATCCTTGAATTTTCCCAGAAGTAAACTCTGCACGGGCTTGTTTGTTTAATTTAAACCCAGTCCCAGACCCAGACAAATACACACTGCCTGTAACCAAACCTATAATTCCTAATGAAACTATATTAACAAAATCCATTTATATAATACGTTCAGATAATAAATTCTTTAAATTGACTATTTTTTCTTCACAAAGTAATTTAATTCTTGGTTCTGAATATCCATCTCTTATTTTTTCCAAATGTAAAATATTTTTTCTTACACGTGCTTCATTTATTTCTATTTGAGTGCCTGCAATTATATACTTGGTTCCATTTTTTTCAACATCAGAATATAACTTGACACATGTGTTAATTCCAAAATATGGATTGGCAAATTCATCCTCAACTAATGCATTACTTTCTTGAAGATTTGATAAAGAAAAATAATCTGATGGGAATCCTCGAGTTGGTTCCCATGAGAAAACTTCTATTGAAGCATCAGAATCAATTGATTTAAATTTAACTTCTAGTCTTTCACCTGAAGAAATGGATGCTTGGGAAATTACAAATACGTCAGTAGATTTAAGTTTAGCATAAGCTTCAGGTATAACAATTACATCTAAATCCCCAACTTCTCTAAATTCTTTAAGGCAATACCCTGCCATAATCATATATTGGGATTTGTCTATCCCACACCAATCCATTATTAATTTAAGTACATGGGCTAAAATATATGTTTTAGTTTTGTCAGTATCTTTATCCTGGGCAATAATTTGCTCAATTTGTGATTTTAAATCAAATTTATCAGACCCACCAACTAATTTAAGATTTAGATACTTATTTTTATATTTTAAATATTTATTATAATACGTTAAATCCATATATAATATACACACATACTTATATTTAAAGTTAAAATAATATTCTTAATAAAATGACACTAATTAAAAAATTATTTTCAATTAAAAAAAATAATAAAATTATTAATAGATGTATATTTAGTTATACAGATCCTTTTTTATTAGAAAGTCAATTAACCGATGATGAAAAATCTATAAAAGATATTACTGCAAACTTTTCTAAAAATTACTTATTGCCAAATGTTATTCAATCTTTTAGAAATGAAAAATTTGACAAAAATATAATTAAAGAAATGGGTAAGCTTGGATTATTAGGACCAACAATTAATGGTTATGGTTGTGCAGGAACAAATTATGTTTCTTATGGATTAATAATGAGAGAAATTGAAAGAATTGATAGTGGTTATAGAAGCTGTGCAAGTGTTCAATCATCTCTAGTTATGTATCCTATATTTAAATTTGGTACTGATGAACAAAAAAATAAATTTTTACCAGAATTAGCACAGGGTAATTTAATCGGTTGTTTTGGATTAACAGAACCAGATCATGGTAGTGATCCTTCTGGAATGAAATCAAAGGCTAAATTAGATGGAAATAATTATATTTTAAATGGAAGTAAAAATTGGATAACAAATTCTCCAATTGCTGATGTTTTTATAGTTTGGGCAAAAGATGAAAATAATGATATAAGAGGGTTTATTTTAGAAAAAGGTATGAAAGGATTATCTTGTCCTGTAATTAATAGTAAGTTTTCACTAAGGGCATCTATTACTGGCATGATTTTTATGGATAATGTTGTTGTTCCAAAGGAAAATATGCTTCCACATGTTAAAGGTTTAAAAGGTCCTTTTATATGTCTTAATAATGCTAGATATGGTATATCATGGGGTGTATTAGGTGCAGCAGAAGATTGTTTTATTCGTTCAAGACAATATTCATTAGATAGAAATCAATTCAAAAAACCATTAGCATCTAATCAATTAATTCAAATAAAGTTATCAGATATGATAACAGAAATAAGTTTAGGACTTCAAGCTAGTTTAAGAGTTGGTAGATTAATTGATGAGAATTTACTTATTCCTGAAAATATTTCAATTGTTAAACGAAATAATTGTTTAAAATCATTGCAAATTGCAAGAAATGCTCGAGATATTTTAGGAGGAAATGGAATATCAGACGAGTATCATATTATTCGTCATATGTTAAATCTTGAAGCAGTTAATACGTATGAAGGAACACAAGACATACATGGATTAATAATTGGTAGAAGTATCACCCAATTAAGCTCTTTTTAAGTTAAAAATTGAAATTAAATGATATTAAGAATAAAAATATATAGTTTTAATGAATACTATTATAAAAACAATTAAAAACATATTTCTAAATAGATTTGTATTTAAAAATATACAATTAGGTAGATGGAAAATAGATTATTGTACTAAAATAATAAATAGAAAAATTGATTTAGCTAATCAAGATAATTGTGGAAAAATGTACTTAAAATAATTTAAATCCATTCGACATAACTTTTATCAATGGGTCCCTCCAATTCTATCCAATCAATTATTGGGGATTGGATTGGCTGATTTGATTGATTTGAGTTGATCAAATCTTTAATACTAAATGTTACATAGCATCCAAGTTCTCCAGAAGCTTTCTTATATGCAATTTCATATGCATTTCTTAATGCAAAATATCTTTTACCATTATGACAATTACAAGCTAACTCATGCAACCCACGATGAACTTTTACAAGTAAATCTTCAGGATCTGTATGTAATCTAAAACAACTACACAAAGGATAAAACTGTCTTTGTACTGATTTAGGAGGATGTTCAGAAAAGGAGTGAAAACAATAAATTTCAGGATTTGATATAAATTTATGATATATCTGTTTATACTTGTCTAAATTATTTTGTTCATTATACTCATATAACTCTTTTAGCATTGAATAGTTAGGATCTATCACATTATCCTCTTGAGAATTATTAGAATCGATAGTAACTGTAATTCTACCTGGTATATAATTAGACATAGTCTGTAGTTCTTGATTTTTTTTATCTAATAATTTTTTTTTTTCAAATAGATCAAGAGATTGAGTTATTACAAAATCAAGTCTAATTGCTGGACCCCAATTTTTTGAACATAAACATGACTCACAACAAAAACAATCAAAACCATATGTTTGTTTAATTAAAGTATTAGATGAACATGTAATTATTTGAAAAAAATTAGTTCCATTTATAGCAAGTTTTGGTGCTTTAAATGGATAAAATGAATTAAAGGTAATATTTAGTTTATTTTCAGAAAACCTACACTCTAAATCATATTCTTTGTCTAACATTTGTGTTAGATTAAATTCAGCCTCTGGATATATAACTTTTAAATTAGAAATTTCCCTTTGAATTCGTTTTAACATATTTGAATAATAAGCACAATACATTCTTGTCCAATAAATAAATTAATTCAATTATTTGCCTATTAGGTTAATTTCTTACACATATATGTACCTTCAAGCTCATAACCACATTTTGTTCTATAATATTCCCTAGCTCCGATTCCTGCAATTACTGCGATTTTATTTAGTCCATGAGATTTAACTATTGACTCGGCTGTTCCCATTAAAAGCTGACCAAATCCTTTGTGTTGGGCTGAACTTGTTTTATTTACATCTGATGAACCCACACAAACTATTTGTCCATAAACATGGAGTTCTCTAATTAATCCTGCTCCTTCAAGTTCTGGAACAAATCCTAGTCCTGGTTCTGGATCAATTCGCAACCTACAAAATCCTAATAATCCCGAGTAGTGATCTTTTGATCCCGTATACCAAAGCTTTGTAGTTCCTAGCGTGACCAAATATACAAGCCAAAACTTGATTAAATACCATATCCAAGTCCAATGGTAGAGATGAGTTTCTGTTTCAATTGAAATATGATATTCTTGTCCTTGAGATGCTGGATAAGGTCTGACTACTAACTTGTATTCAGAATATTCTCTTGATCTAATTTCCATACATCTGATACATTTGCAACTCAAACATTTAGATTCCATTTGTTTATGTATTACTTGTCTTAAATTAGACATTTTCTTATATCCTGCATCCATCGAATGAGCAGGAATGTCTCGAACAAGACGTTCAATTCTAACCCAAGGATTTATTGTTGATTTATATCCAATTAATACATCAATCAAATTTTGAATATTTTTTTCTGAATAAGGAACATACTCTCCTGATTCATACCATTCGGATAACTTGGAAGTAACTTTGTACTTTGATGGATCATGCGATTTTATCACAGCACATGGATATATCTTCACATCATCAAATTGTAGATTTGGATCAGAATTCACTTCTTTAAACATCCAAGAATCTAATGCAGGAGATGAATAAGGTAAATCTGGCATCAAATGAACTACTACTTTAAGCCCCACACCCTTGAGCAAACGAATTGCCCGAATTGTGTCTTGGTTAGTACATCCTCTATCTATTAGATTTAACAAAGGAGTTAATATATGTTGAACTCCAAGTTGAACTCGCGTAATTCCCCAACTTAAATATTGTTTGATTGTTGTTTTTCTAACATAATCTGGTCTTGTTTCAATAGTTAGCCCAATTACACCGAAGACAGCTGTTTGGTTCTCTTCTATTTCTTCTTGGATAGATTGGATTGGTCTTGGGCTTGATTTATTAGCCAGTATACTGTTCGCTATATTAAACCCCCAGTAAATCTCATTAATTGTTTGAGTTCTGTATTCTAAGGGCATCACATCCCACGTACCCCCAGACAAAATAACTTCTATCTTCTTTTTTGTTCCATCTAATACAGCATTACCTGTGTTTAAATAAGCTTTCAGACGGTCTAATATCTGATCTTTAATGTCAAAATTATGTTGCAAAGCTCTTCTCATTGCTGGTTCTGATGAAATATATGATTTAGGCTGAGTAGGGTTGCCTTGTAGGTCCGTTTCTGTTGGACAATATGCACAACGTTCAGGACATGAAAACTTCACATTTGGTCCTGGTTTAGTTACCAAAGTCACAACTAGAACACCAGAATCAGATCTTGTTGCTTTTTTAATTAGCCAACGAGAAAATACCTTTGGATCAATTGACTTGGCTAAATCTGGTTGTCTTAACCAACTTGCTCTCATTTCGGCTTTTGTTGGGGATATTTTCAGCTGGGATCTAATTAAGTTGTACTGATTTGTAATATCATCTAACGTATAGCTTTGGACCAAAGTCAGGTTCCCAACTAATTCTTGAACAAATTCATCAACATCCGACTCTGAATTTTTTCCTTGGGCAAAAGGTACAATATCTTCAATATCTACTTGATAGTGTAATTTGAATATAGTCTGAATTTATTTGATATCCGGACTATTGAATATATAGATTTGTATATATCCAAATAAAAAATCAATTTTTTTATTATAAAAAATTGATTTTTACTTTTGTTGAATTTCCAGACATATCCAATTAATACAATAAGCACAATGTTAGAAGCTACTTTTACTTTTGTATCAAATGGCAAAAATATGGTTGGTAGAGCAATAGCTTTTGAACCTATGGATACATTAATTAAAAATATTCAATCTAAACTTGGTGATGATTCTGAACAAATTACTATCCTGTCAATCGATCAGTTTAATAGTTCTGATTCAGTTTATTTTGATAAATTGATTGATTTTAGATCCAATTGCTAATTATTATTTTATTAGTATCACACAAGCTTAGCATTGCTTTAAATTTTTTATCACTAGAATTTGATTCAAGTATAAATGTGTATGTTGAATAAGGTATTCCAAGGTTTGAATAGTTAATTAATGTTCCGGAATGTATCTGATATATAATCTGACCACTTAACAAAGTGTTCAAATAATTTGTTTTATCAAATATTGTCAAGTTAACCTGAACTGTATAAGGTGAACCTGGCATACCCTGATGTTCCATTGGAAATTCAATAATTTGCCAAAGTAGATTTAGTGTTGAAGTTGGTTGTGATGAATTTGTTTGAACTGGGACTAATTTGGCACATCCTTTAGATCCAACCATATTAATCAAATTAATTGAATAAATTTGAGAACAAAGTTTTTTTTTCATATAAAATAATACAATATTTTAAAAAAACTATACATTTATTTTTAAATTATTTAAATAAAAAATAATAATTTAATTAATTGGGAATGCAAAAATATATTAGTGTAATTTTATCTTTTGGTCTGGCATATTCATTATATGTAATTTACGATTTACAAAATAAAAAGACTGTAACAAAAAATATTTCAACCAATACTGACTCTTGTCCAATAGGTACTGTGGTTGAATCTAAATCATCACAAACTTCTGGATTTTTAGTTGAATCTAAATCATCACAAACCCTAGAATTATCAGTTGATGTAGTATCTGAACAAACTTTACAAACTGTTAAATCACCAAATGATTCAGATTATGAAAAATTAGACAATGAGGTAGAAAATGATTGTTATGACATGATCCCATGTAATAATAGTAAAAAAAGAACAAGGAGTTTTATAAACAGTTTTTTTAGTTAATTTCATTTAAACATTTGTTGACCTTATAATTTATTTATGGAACAAATAAAAACAGTTAAAATAGACTTAGATTTACCACCAGAAACAAGATATGAAAAACTTTGTGTAATAATGGGTGTTGAAAGTCTAAAAGAGAAATTTGAACAGCTATATCAATCATATATTGGAATAATACCTTTGAGTGATTTTTTACTTGAACCAATTGTTAAATCAAATATTGACACAATAATGTATCGAGATGAAATTGAGTTTTGGGCAGGAATTACTGGTTTGCCATTTTATAAGGTTGTTATGTTACAGCTAATTTATGAGATTAATTCTGGGTGTACTACTTTAGTATCTGAACTAAATTCTCTTCAAACAATGATTCGGATTATGGATTGGCCTTGCAAGTTCTTAAAAGAGATCACTTATCATGGTGTTTTTTACTCCCAAGGCAAACCCATTTTTGATGCTGTATGTTGGGTTGGATCTGTCGGTATTTTTACAGCACGATCAATTAAATCTAAATATATGTGTGCGTTAAATTATCGTCGAGTTAACAATATATCAATGCACACAATAGCAAATTGTTATATGAACACAGTAGTTGCACAAGCTTGGCCAGTATCATATCTTTTACGCCATATGTTAGAAACAGGAGAAAAATATGATGGAGTTGTCCAAGTACTTGAAACATGTAAACTAATATCCCCTGTCTATTATATTATTTCAAGTCTAAAAACAGATAGTTATATTGGTAACAAATTCAGTCCCTGTATTATTCAACGAGCACCAGAAGCCCATAATACAATATGTATGAAAAGTTTAGTTCAAACTAATTGTGATAGTATTGCATCACCCGATAATATTATGTTTAGTAAAGAGAGGCTAGATATTATTAATAAAGCTCTTGCTGAAGAAAAAAAAACTTTTGAATCAGTTATTAAAAAAGTTTGCTCCTATCCAGTACTAAATAAAGATACAATTTATATGTCTATTATTAACGCACAGAGTTTTGAAACAAATCTAATTACTGATTATAAAAATATTGTTTAAAAATTGAAATTTACATTACTAGATTATAATAATATAATTATCTAACATGCAAATAAATAAAATTTCATCATCTGATTATAGATATGATTTATTATTACAAATTCCAAAATGGGTTAGTACTGGTCAAGGATCAGTTATTTATTTGTCAATAGATTTGCATGCGAACAAAACCACTAAAAAAATTAATGTTATTCGTAAAAATCTAACAAATACGAATGGATGGATAACGAATAAAAGATATAATGTAACCAAAGAAATAATTAATCAAGGTGAATATTTAGGAACTATAGACAAATATATATATTCAAATAAAATAGAATATTGTTATTATTATAAGAATTCTAGCTATACTGCAAAATTAGAAAAATTTCAAAGAGAATTTAAAAAAAATATAGAAACAATAACTAATTATGATATTGACTTTTTGTCTCAAAAAGATGATTATTTAAATTATTTAGAAAATAGATATTATCATCAATGGTGGGACTGGAGAGCCAATTTTAATAGACGTGTTGGTGTTAAATTATTAGAAAATGAAAATTGGTTCTATAATCATCGTAATACTGGATATATAGAAGAGGACTATGATATTTCAGATGCGCGAAAATATCTTTGTCAATTTTTTGTAAATGTATGATTTTCTATTCCTTTAAATATCGAATATACCAATAAATTATTAACTGAATCATGCAAACTAATGCAGATGCACCATTTGATAACACCTGAATTAAGTCTCCAATTGTTATACTATATGCAACCCATAGGGCCAAGTTTAAAAATCCAATCAATGCTTGAGGGAAATAGATTTGAGTTGTATCCTGAGTTTTAATTACTTGATATAAGACTAGACAAGGAGAGAAATTTTTTGCAATTGATACAATTAAACATCCTAACCCAACTATTTGAATTGCCAAATCGTCTGATATCAAGTTTAAAATTCCATGAATTAGGATTATTGTGAGCCAGTATAAGAAAAATATTATTGTACTAATTTCTACATGAAGCAGTTTATCTGTTTTAGTTTGCAAACCTTGAAATATTGCTTGAATAAAACCGAATGTTGTGATTACACTAACTACACAAGATGCAAACACATACACATCTTGAGTTAGTACCGAATAATAAATCCAGTTGACACATGATGCAAAGGATAAATAAAATAGATATTCATTATACTCATGTGCTTGAGCAAGTCTATTGGACAAATAACTTTGAGCAATTCGTAAACCCAAAAGGTTAGATAAAATAACGCCGACTACTCCATACCAATTAATTGAGTTCATTAATTAAAATTATTGATTTAATTAATATATTGATATTAGTTTAAATTAATAATTATATGTTATATTATAAATGGGCTGCAAAAATTCTAAACCAAAAATAATTGATACAAATGATTTGTTATACTTTAACATTATAAATATGTGTAATTCATTTCATCTAAATGTTAAAACAATTGATGATGTTAAGTATAAGGCCGAAAGATTTAAACAAGTAAATATTAGTGAGATGGAAATAATAATTATTTCTATCAAACCTTCTGGTTCAATGAGTTTTATTACAACTGTTTGGGCGAGTGCTGCAATGTCAAAAGACAACGAATCTTTCAGCTCTTTTAATTTGTATTCTAAAAAATACCATTATACAACCAAAGATTTAGACAGTTATCTAAACCAAACAATAAATGAAATGTTTGTAGAAACAAATTAGTTATATCTCCATGTAAGTTCCGCAATTGTGTTATCAATATTAAAATCATATTTTATTAATACTTCAAATATCTCCACCGAAATCTTTGTATAATAACATTGAAGTGCTTCCATACATTCATTTATATCTTGTTCAGAAACAAGATATAAATCTCCAGTTATTTTATTTGAAACAAAATAACTGTCGGAATATTTATTTTTCCACACACGTGAAACTTCAGACTCAAATTTAGGTTTCATAGACATCGTCTCCTCAACTCTAGGCTGTTTGTCAGGAGTAATACATTCGAGCTTATAAGATTTTGGTATTGGCTTGATAGATTGAGCATTAAGAGTAATACCCAAGGGTTTGGCAAAAGATTCTTCCTCAATGTTCATTACAGATTATATTTCATTTTATTTATCAAATAAATTATTCAATTTTTTTAACAAATTTGCATCTAAGTTTGTTTGATTCCTTGAAAAAATACAAAATTCTTGGTTCAACTAAAAATAGTTCTAGGTCTTGTTCTTTATGCCCTTGAACATAATTTGGTTTAAATTTAAACTTAAAATCAACAGTATTTGCACCTCCTGCAAGCGCAGTAGTTCCAGGAAGGCTTAAAGGACACCAAAAAAGTTCATTAATAGGATCTTGATTCTCCATCAAATAGTTTGTACATGTCAATTGGTAAAAATCATAATTTATTGTTATTTTTTCATCCCATTCTAAGCTAACAGAATCTAAGTCTTGGTCAAATTTCCAATATATATCTTTAAGTCCATATTCACTTGAAATTAAATTATCTAAATCCAATGTATCAAATCTATAGCATTTAATTCTTCTTGAAAATTTTTCATATTCTCCAAATCTTGCCTGAGTTTCATTTGTATCAAGTTTAATTGCTTTGAAATCTACTCGCGTTACACATGGGATTAATAACTTGATTTCTAAATTTATTGGTAGACCTGGAAATAAATTTATTAATCCATCAAACTGATCTAGAGGTAATTTAATTGCTAAATTTGTTCCAAATTTAAACACATATTTTGTTTTATTTATATGTTCTAACATTGTTATAATATTGGGATTAAAATCAAACTCTGCTTCATCTATTTTTAGTTTAATTGATTCAATTGATTTTATGTCTAATAATCCAATAAATGTGATAACAATTCCATTAATCCCTGTGAATTTTCCCAACAAATCTTGTAAATTTGTATTAATTGATGTTATTTCTCTATTTGAATCTGCTCTAACATACTCGCATCTAATATTAGTGTGACGAGAATGAACCGAGTTGTCTAATTTATAATCTGGCTTAAAATATGTGAAATTAGGATTTCCTGAAATTGTTGAATCATATGGTCCATATAGCTCAATTGTTGACATTTGTTGATAATAAATACAATCAAACCTTTAAATAAAAATTGATTTATTTGTTTGTTGGATAATTGTATGGATTAATACTAATAAACTTAATCCAATGTGTTATTTGTGTAGATTTAATTTAAAGTTAACTCCTGAACAAGTTATTGCTCAACTTAAAGAACCAGTTGACTATGATGAATTTAATACAACTTCTATTGGATTTATTTTGTATTCTTGTGTCGGAATGAATGGACCAGAAGCCAAAGAAGTTGCACTAGATGTGTTAGATAAATTTATCACTTGGGTAAAAACTAAATTACCATATTATGTCCCCGATACGGATATAGAACCTATGTTACATCCTAATGTGTTGGTTAAATTACACAAATGGTGTGTCCAATTTACAAATCCTAATTCACTGTCAAATGATGAACTTATTAATTTACTTGGAAGAAAAATTCACGAATTTAAAAGAATACAGGAAAATTGGGAATTTTGGACAAGTTTTGGAATAGGAATAGGAATAGGAATTGGCGCAATAGCAATTGGTGAATATTTGAAAAAATAGTAACAAATAAATTAATTTATTTCAATTCAATCCTGCTAATAGGATAATATTCTTGTCTACAAATAGGACAAGAGTCTTTGGATTGGTTATACCATTTGGTTAAACAACCCAAACAGTATTGATGCGAACATTTGGTTATAACATTAGATTTAGTTTCACAACATATTGAACAAACTTCTATACATGAGATTTTAAGTGAATTTAATCCAATAAATCCATCTGATTCTTGACCAATTATTTTTGAACCTATTTTTATTCCAATAACTTCAGATTTTCTATTAACAAAATATGAATAAACATCTGGAAACTTGTTAACAAAATAGTCATAAATTTGTCTTTGTTTACAACTTGGGAATAACTGGGTAAAAAGATAATCATTATCTATTCGTAAATTAATTTCTGATGAAAAAAATTCACACAAATCAACAAACAACATATTTGGCCTTGAATTTGCTGAAAGATAGCTAAGCAAGTGTGCGTAAGATTCCTCATATTTTAAAGGATCTGGAAATGATTCAATCAAATACGCTATACTCAAATCCAAATTCAATTGAATAAGTTCATCTAGAATAATGTCTAAATTAGACTCAATCAAATCTTTATGTTCATTTACAATTCTACTAAATTCATTTCTTGTTGTTCTTGAACTTAGTAATACATTTGGAATATACAGAGGATTATAGGTTGAAGGAATTGATGATATAATTTTGTCATTTAACTTGTTAATATTAGAATATAACTCTCTATAAAAGAGACTAGAATAATACTCTGGGTCAAAATTATCAAATTTATTGAATTTTTCCAATATTTTTACCAAATATTTTGGTTTTGATGCAGCAATATAAATTAGTCTGTGATTATTATCTACTATATCGAAATAATCACATTTATCAAGAATTTGATCAAATGCCTCTATTGAATCGGTTACTAATGCATGTTCTAACCAAAATGTTTTGTTTTGTGAGTATACACCCTTTGATAAAAATAGATTAAATATTTTTATTTTTTTATATTCAATTGGTAGTGCTGCGATTGAACTAACTAAATGGGGAACTTCAAGAGGTAAAAATTTTAGGCTAACAAAATCAATATTATGCACCATACGTATATGATCTAAAATTGTCTTGTCTGATAGCAGTGGCTTTAAAACACCAACTAACTCTGAAAAAATTATTTTATTAATCAATGTATTAAAAATGTTCAAGTCTCTCAAATTAATCAAACCAGATGAAATAACATAGGAAAAAGTGTCTATACTAACTGTTAATAATTTTAACTCATTTGGTTTAATTAAATTGTTTGCTAAATTTTTACATTTGGGTAGAACAATTTTTAAATAATTTATTTTATTCCCGCAAATACTTTTTGATATAAATTGACTTATCTCTCCAATATATTTTTCTGGGATAAAATCAATCCATTGACCAACATAAAGATCAGTTGGTCTTTCAAATAAATATTTTGGATACTCATAATTTACTTTTGACATCAAATACTCAAAAATCTCCACACATGGATTTTCTAGCAATTTTGACCATACAACATCTGGGATAGCAAATAAATCCCAATACAACATTAATGTTTTTAATTTAACAACTGATTTCTCGATTATAAATTTTTTCATTAAATCTACAAACTGGTCATAATCTAATGTTGGAGCTAATGAATGTAAAATTTTTATTCCAACATTTGACAAATTAAACTTTACTAATTTTTTTGGTGAATAAATTTGATAAAAAATATCTGGACAATCCGCATATATTGATGCTTGGACTATCTGTTTGTACCAAAAATCATTTTGTTTAATTACTTTGATAATTTGACTAGATAGAGAACAAGCATTCGCCTTGTTCAAATAAATTGATTTTTTAAGGGCAAAAAGTTCGTCGTTAATTTCAACAACAATTAAATTTTCAATAAGCCTATGTTTTTTATTATACACAGACTAATAAATTAAATAAATTATGTTATATAATAAAAATCTTTTTCAACTTTTTTATATGGATGTAAGTTCAGAGATAATTAATAAATTGATTAGGACACACAAAGTATGGGCTTTAGATAAATGAACTTAGTTCATTTATCTAAAGGACACCAAGTCTTTCTACATAATTGTCTTGGATTATTGCTTCCCATTGATTCTCCACAAATTAAACAATGCCATTCATCTGTTCTTGGATTATATCCATAAACCTTTTCCTTTGGAAAATAATCTGTAATTTTTGTTTGCTTTGTATTCTTCATTTATATATATAGGAGATTATAATTATTTGTTCTATTAGTGAGTTCTATCTTCAATTTTTTTATTAAAGTCAAAAAGTTGAAAAAAATTGATACTGGGGGATTGTATGGACATATAGACAAAGCTAATGAATGAGATTGAAATAAATAACTCAATTGACAAATATAATAGGCTGTTTTTATATTTTATAATGAAAGCTAAAAAAAAATATGCTAAATTATATTCCAAACTATCTAAACAAAATATAAGATCACTCTTTAATGAAAAAATAAAAGCTCAAGTTACCCAAGTTGTTATTGAGTGTGTTAATAAAATTGATTATCAAGCCCAACCAAAAAAAGACTCATATCTTGAAAAACAAGAAGCAATTGAGTATGAAGTTAGGACTGATTTAGAACTAGAGCTAATCCAAGTAGTTGAACCTGAACAAGAATCAATCCAAATAGTTGAACCTGATCCAGAACCAATCCAACAAGTTAAACCTAATCCAGAACCAAAACAACAAGTTGAACCTGATCCAGAACCAAAACAACAAGTTGAACCTGATCCAGAACCAATCCAACAAGTTGAACCTGAACCAGAACTAACTCAACAAATTAAACCTGATCCAGAACCAATCCAAGTAGTTGAACCTGAACCAGAACTAACTCAACAAGTTGAAACTGAACCAGAACCAATCCAAGTAGTTGAACCTGAACCAGAACTAACTCAACAAGTTGAACCAGAGCCAATACAACAAGTTGAATCTGATCCAGAACCAATCCAAGTAGTTGAACCTGAACCAGAACTAACTCAACAAGTTGAACACGAACCAGTTTTTTGTGTCCCATGTGAACCAACCTTAAGGAAAAAATCATCTACACACATTGAGTCTAGTTCTGGAAATTTTAATTCAAACTGCGCATGTTGTGTCCCTCAAACTACAACATTCCCATTATATGATGAACTGTACTCATGTATGAATCCAACACAAAAAAATCTTTTTACTAAACAAATATATTTTTGTACTAAAATTATTTTTGAAAATAGAACTGATGAAGAAATAATAAAAAAAATGTGTACAAAAATCTTAGATTTGAGTGGAATAGTGGGATTAGAATTTGTTGATACTATACTAAAATCTCTATAACTGTCACCCATGATTTAATATTAAGAAAATGTTTGATTGTATGGATGTGAAAGTTACTTGCAAGTAATTTAAGTTTAGAATCTGGTAAGCTACATGTAATAATAATAAGTTTTTTTAAATTTGTCGCATGTGATTTAATCCATTGAATTACTTGAGTATGAATATTTGACAAATTTAAAATAATTAAATCTGGGTTAACATCACAAAGATTTAATTTAGAATAATCAACCAATTTATTTGTTGAATAAGGTGAATTGATATTTGCATCTGTAATAATTGATTGATGGTTTGATATTCCATAAAATTTTTTTGATTGAACAAAATGAAAATAAATATAAAACTCTCCACCAATACCCAAAGTTTGATTCCAAGATTTGGAGGATTTAGTTAGCTTGATAACGTGTGATCTTATTTTATTTGCAATCAACAAATTATTTTGATCAAATGATTCAAGGGATTTGATAAATCTATATCCTAACACTTGGATTTGAATAAATGGATGGGATGACTTGACAAACTTGCGATTTAAAGTCCAAATATTTGTGCCATCAGATACTAGTGCATATCCTTGCAAATTATCTTGAGCTAAAAGTATTGAGTTATCATGTTCGAATATTTGAATTAGCATACCTGTGCCAAACTGATAATTCAGTCTGGTGACTTTAGTTAACATAATAGATTAATAAAAATTGATTGATTTAATTAATTGATAAACAAAAAAGTCAAATATTCAATTATTTAATTATCTAATGAATTTAGTACCCACAAGGATTAGTTTGGGTAGTAATTGTGCACCTACTTATCATTTGGATAGGCTGGGTTTGAGAATATGTGCATATCCTTTTGATTGGGCTAAAGTAAATTTAAATCAATTAATCCAAGTGCTAGAAAATGACTTTGTTGGATACTCAGATATATTTTCAAGCAAATATTCAGACCCACATTCAAGTCTACTTATTACAAATTCTTATGGGATAAAATTTGCCCATGAAGTTTGTGTTTCACAAACAAACCAGCCCTTTGGGGAAGTTTGTGTTTCACAAACAAACCAGCCCTTTGGGGAAGTTTGTGTTTCACAAACAAACCAGCCCTTTGGGGAAGTTTGTGTTTCACAAGATGATAAATTAGTACAAGATTTTTCCAAATCTTTGGATAGAAGGATTGGAAGGTTTGAAAGCTTGGGTAGTAGTTGTGTTAGGTTTTATAGGATAGAAATGAGTCCAATAAACCCACCTAACTATATCAAATCAATTAAAAAATTAGTTGATTTGCTGGCAAAATATTCTAATAATTTTGTTCTTAGAATATTGATCCATAAAGATCAAATTGTCCAGCTGGAAGATTTAGATGATAATTTAAGAATTGAATTAGTACCATTTGATTTTTATAGTGAGGATTGGACAATGAGTCATATTGATTGGGTTAAGGTTTTTGATTAAATTATTTTTTTTTCACAAACTAAATTTGTTTGATGGTATTGTAAATTTCGTTTATCTGCAAATGTTTTGTTGCATTTTTCACATTTAAATATTTTATCTTTAGTACAAACTGAGTTTTCTAAATGATAATTTAAATTTTGTTTTGATTTAAATATTTTATTACATGTGTCGCATTTAAATATAATATTACTTTTTAAATTTGTATTTTTTAAAAGTTTTATTTCTTCTAAATTTTTTCCTAATTCTATTATTTCTTGATTATGTAAAAAATATTTTAACACCTCTATTATTTTACTGTATTTTATATAATTTTGTTCTAAATTATCTTTTACATCTAAGTATATTGGTATTGATATTATTAACTCTTTCTCTTTATTTAGTCCATTTGTTCCTAATTGATCTGACCTTATACCTCTTCCTATACATTGTTTTATATCTTGAACTGATAATTTTGGATCGCTTAAATATAAAAAATCTAAATTGGGAAAATCATAACCCATACTATATTTTGCTACTACATAACCCATACTAGTTATACTTTCTTCATATGTTTTTATATTTTTATAATTGTAATCTAAATTTATTACTTGATTTGTTTTATACGTATTTTCTATTAATAAAAATGGTTTAATTATTGTGTTCCCATTTATATATTCAGTATAATGTTTATAAAATAAATTAAATGCACTATCTTGTGTATTATGAAAACTAAAACCATATTTCCTATTTTTTTTAGTAAATATATTCAATACATAATTTATGTTTTCAATATTTGCTTTATTTTCACTGTACATACATGTTGTTATTGGAGCTAACCATTTTAAATTTATTAACTCCTGAACTGTTATTGGTGAATATAATTTCCCAAAAATATTTTCATTATTTAAAACTAGTAATTTATTTGGTGATGCTGATGTAAAAATACGATAGTTAATATTGCAATAATTTTGTAACCAAAATTTATTTGCTTTGCAAGATAAATTATTTGTCCAATCTTCAACTCCCCAATGTGCTTCATCAAACCACACAGCTATGTTTTTTAAATTAAATAACAATATGCTATTATAAATTTTATTAAGAGATTGAGTACAACAAATTATAATTTTATTGTCATTTAAATTCAAAAAATCATCTAAATAATCATCTTCAGACAAATTATGTATTAAGTATTTTTTTGTTAATATTTCCAAATATTTATCAGAAATATTTTGAGAATTAATAATTTTTCGTGGTGAGACAATAATAATTAATTTACTTTGTAAAAAATTTAATAAATTATAAACAATGAAACTTTTACCACCTCCAGTAGGTAATTCAATATAAATTTTATTTTCTTCCAATAATCTATTTTTTGAATAATTAATAATATTATTTTGATATTCTCGAATGCTCCAGTTATGATCAGTATTTTTAAGCATGTTGATTAATAATTTGGTATTAATTTTCTTGAATATTTTTTTAACTCTTTGAGTTCTTGTAAGATTCTCGATTTCTTCATTTGTTAGTTTTTTAAAATTAATCTTCATATTTGTAAAATATGGTTCGATTAAATTAATAATATTATTACTGTAAAATTCAGTGCCACCAGTATTTTTAATATTATGGTCTTTAAATTCATTTTTTAATAAACGATCAATTAAATCAAGTTGTAATAATTTTACTTGATATACATGAGTAAATTTTCCCCTAACAATTTCACCAGTAGAATATTGTGTATCTCTATCGGGAACATTAATAGTTTTTCCTAATTTACAGGCATTATGCAAATCATAACTAGGATGTTTTCTAACATAAATATATCCATATTCCATTAAAACTAATAATAAAGTTATTCAACATTATTTTAAATAACTTTATTAATTTTCAATTAACCCCCCTTCAATATTTTTTTTATTAAATTCAACAACATCTCTATAATCATAAGTTAAGTCTGTAATCATATCAATATATTTCTTTTTAACTTTATCATTTGACTCATATTCTTTTATCTTGGCATTTAATTGAGTTTCCTTCTTAGGGTCCAATTTAATACCTGCTGCTGATAACATTGTTTTAGCAAAAAATAGTATATTAACACCACGATCAAATAATAGTTCTGCTACATCTGTTTTATTTTTAGTCTGCCACCTACAAATAAAATCGTCATCATAATCAAAAAGCTGGACACGATTAGATCTTGGATTTGTATTTAAAATATTTAAACGTTCTGGTTTTGCTGGATTCAAATGTTCATCTTTAACGAACTTTTTAATAGCCTGTTCGGGATTATTAGCATATTCCAAATATTTTTTAGTTGATATTTTATAACTTGCATCTCTAAAAGGTAACATTTCTACTGCTTTTTCTAAATCTGGTGTTGGGTTAACATTAATTACGACATTATTATTATTTTGTATATTATTATTATTTTGTTGGTTTTGTATGTTTGTTGTATTATTGTTGGCAGTATTATTAGTAGTATTAGATATGATTGGAGGCTTAATTGTGTTAGATATAATTTTTCTACAAATATTTTTATTAACATGTATATCTAAGTTTCTTTTATTAGTAAATATTTTATTACATTCAGGACATTTAAATGGGTCTTTATTACAAATATTTTTTTGAATATGATTTAAATAATTTTCTTTTGATGATAATATTTTATTACATTTTTCACATGTATATTTTTTATGTGTTGATTTTTTTCTTACTAAATCATTAGTAAATATTTTTGTTTTATAATTTTCAATCATAAGACTAATTATTTTATCACAATTTAAATAATTATTTCTATTATGAGTCGTATTACATATAAAACAATTAACCATTTTATTGTTATACTATACTATTATATATTATTTTAAATAATATAATACATCAAAAAAATATGAAAATTGATCAAAAAAACATTAATTTACATCAAAAAATATATAGATTAACAGGTTAAATATAACTCATGTTTAATCTTTTTTAAAAATTAATATAATTTTTGTTCTAAAAATATAATATGTATAATAATATTATATAAGCATAAACATCAAGAAAATATGAAAAAAATACATCAAAAATATATGCGTAACACTTTTGCATCAAAAATACATGAAATTTATATTTTTATCTTAATCTTTTTTCTATCAAGATCATAAAATTATGATCTTATTTTATGATCTTGATTTTGCATCAAAAATACATGCGATAGATTATTTTGAATCTTAAATAAAAATATTAATAGATTATTTTTAGACTGTATAAAGATTATAAATAATATAAGATAAAAAATAATAAAAATGAGTCTTTCATGCATGTATTTTTGATGCTGAAGTTTTCAGAGAGAGAGAGATTTTTTAACGACTGGGCAAAAATTTTTTTTAAATTCAAAAATCTACAGAACATCTTGAAAATTTTTTTTTCATTAAAATGATCTTGGTTTTTTTATATTTTTGTTTTCTGAGTTTATTTAATTTTATATCTTATTATTAGTTATAAAATATAATTAAAAATTTTTTATATCTCTGTATGGTCTAATAAATAAAATTACTTAAAATCCTCTTTCAATTCCTCCACTAAACTCAACCCATTCAATAAATTCTCTTGGGATTGTATTTCCAGAAGCTTTTAAGTAATCACAAATTCGATTAACTTGACTAGCAACTTGATTCTGTGATTTAAATTCTTCAAATGCTTTATACTTGGATATATATCTCAAATTTACATCCATTAATTTAACTTCAATAAATTTTCCAAGATAAGATATTTTAGTAATCTGTACTGAATCAATTGGCAAGTCAAGTGTTCTAATTTTTTCAACATATTCTTGGTACTTAGATTCTGCTAATAGGACTCTTTTGTTAGTTTGTTTGAAGTACAGCACATCCATTGATTCAATTGATCTAACATTTCCAATTGAATCTTCCCAAGGTAAATAGCTAATCTCAAAATCTTGTCCTATCACATCTAAAATCTTCCCAGCTATTTGTTGGTTAGTTAGCTTGGGTTGGATTGGTTGGATTTGATGAGTTGGTTGGTTTAGTTGTGGAAATTTATTTATCATCTCTTTTGTAAATTCTCGATCATAATCATCCTCTGCATTTTTTATTGCTTCATTTAACTCATAGTCAACTGACTCCATTTGAATTTATAAACTGAATTTATATTTTAAATTCAGTTTATATTAAAATCAATTTTTTACTTTACTCAAATTTACAAAAATAATTCATACTTTTAACTAATTCAATAAATTGTGATATTTCAATAAAATCTCTTGGTATTGGATTAGATGGATATGTATGTTTTAAAAAATTGTCAATTTCGTCAACTTTATTAATTACTGATTGTTTATTTTTAAATTGGATGAATTTATCATATCTATTTAATAATCTATAATGATAACTAAGCAATTTAACTTCAATAAATTTACCATTATGATAAAAATTAGTAATTACAACAGATTCAATTTTTAAATCAAGTTGTTTAATTTTTTCAATACCTTCTTCCAATTTGTCTTCTGGAAGCAATATATTTTCATCAGTTAGTCTAAAATATAACATGTCCATTGATTCAATTGATTTACAATCACCTAAAGAATTTGTATATGGTATAACACTAAAAATAAATTCAGGACCAATTGTATTTAATATTAAATCTATTATTTGTGTATTCGTCATATTTAACATATTTATAAACTGGATTTATGTCTTAAATTCAGTTTATATTAAAATCAATTTTTATAACTTGCAGATGCTAGTTTGATTTCTTTAGCAAGCAATCTTCCCGTGAGGCTAGTTTGATTTCTTTAGCAAGCAATCTTCTAGATTTGCTTCAGTGTTATATTTATAAACTAGTTCAACATTATAATTATTTTTTGCCAGTTCTACTACTTGTTCTTCTAGCAATTTTCTTTTAGACCCATATGAGCTTGCTAACCCATCCCAAATATCTTTGACTTCAGGAGGCATTAGCGATAAATTAGTCATTAGTGGTAAATTAACACCAGCGACAATCAACCCTTCAATTATCCTAATCAAATCTTTCTCATACTCTAGAACTGCTTCAATTTGATTAATTAACCAAGTAGTAATTGGTGTTCCTCCGGTGGCAAATGCATATTTAACATTAGACATAATGTATTTTTGAACAAATTGCCAATGTCCATTTCTAAACAGATAAACTTGATCAACTGTTTTGAGCAAATATACTAACCCAGTAACATCACCTCGCTCAATAAGCTGATCAACTAATTTGGATGACTTGTACCTATCCCTCAAATCATGTAAAAAGTTTTGTACACATTTGGGTCTATAAGTTCTCAAATCCATCAAATACTCAGTTAATTTATTTTCTGGGTAGTAATCAACAATCCCTGTAAAAATATCAAGTGAAGGGATAATATTGTCTTGAGCTCCTGTTTGTCCTCGGTACTGGCGAGGTTCATTAGTTGGGTCACATCCCGAATAAACTAACCCATCACCAAAAATTTTTTCATTACCTTTGATCCCCATAATAAACACTCTGAAATCATTGTATCGCTCATGTCTGGATGCTGTCCACATTTCTCTACGCCTCCAATTCATTTGTTCAATAGTTTCTGAAACTAATTTTAAGTCTTGAGTATTAATCCCTTGAATTAATTTAGGTGATAGCTCATTGATATATACATGAACCATAATAAATCCTACTTCATCTGGAGAATTGGTAAATTTACAACCCATATCTAAATTTCTCCAGTCTAGTGATCCTGATTTGTCTTTTTTAACATAATTACCTAGTGAATACGCATAATGATAATCTAACCAAGGATACACATCTAACATTGATGCAACTTTAACAAATGGTCTGGCAATGTTTGAAGGTAAAATCTGTCGGGCTTGTCCATATTCACCAGTTTGCACAAAGGTTTGATATGCTAATTCTAAAGTATATGCAGATGCAACAAAACAATATGCTCTGAATAGCGCCTGAAGAACAAAAGGGTCTGTTTCACCACTTACTAGTTCTGTAAAGTCATCAAGTGATTCAGTAGGCACAACAATTGCATTTGGACTAGTAATTAAATTTGGGATTGAATCAGTTAGTTCCTGAAGCAAACTATATTTCTCAGGTAGTCTAACTAAAGGATCTTTTATAGGTAAAAAACCATTTGTTTCATTAACAGAAAAAAATCCGTCTGAGTATTCCATTGAATATATTTAATTATTCATATTTCTTTAAATTAAAAAATTGATTGTTTTATTGAATTGAATTAAATGAATATAATTAATATAATTTCCATGTTATACTCTGAACATTATTTAAAAACCAATTCTTCTAAACCCAATTTAAGATTTGTTCAATGGATAAATAAAGTAGAACAAGCTATTTACAATAAATTTTCATTAAATTTATTAGATATACCAGATCATCCATATATGGAATCATTTGAAAATGGTTTAACACCAAGACAAATGGTTGAACAAATTAGTATATATTAATTTAATAGGATTATTATTTTATTACGATTGTTTTAGTTTTTAATAAATCAATCATTTTTTTACTCTGAGTGTCTTACAGGCACATAATCATCATCAATCTTATCAACCAATTTAATTGGGATTTCAGGAATTTTATTTTTGTAATCTGGATCTAAATGATCATCTTCTCCTTCTTCATCATCTTCGTTTCCATCTTCTTCATCTTCTTCATCTTCTTCATCTTCTTCATCTTCTTCATCTTCTTCATCTTCTTCTTCATCTTCGTTTCCATCATCTTCTCCATCTTCGTTTCCATCATCTTCTCCATCATCTTCTCCATCTTCGCCATCTCCTTCATCATCTTCAGGAACATAATCTGGATCTAATGGATCGGATTCTTCTTCTCCATCATTATCATCTTCTTCAAGTTGAACATCAATATCTTCTTCAGCCATTTCTTTTGCACAATCATCGCAAATAAATTCTTTAGCTAGTTCTCTCACACAATCATCACAAACAAATCCTTCACATGATGAACTTTCAGTAGATAAAGTTTCGTCATCATCATTATTATTGCAAGGTGCTTGAACAAAATTTTTTGTGTCTGGACTTTCAGATGTTAAATTAGAGTCTTGTAGCTGATTAATTATGTTTTCCATTTCTTGGCTATTAACGTTAACATTAGTATTTGTACTTCCAGAAATATTAATATTATAACCAGGTTTAGATGTGGATGCACAAAGTAATCTGTCTACATTAGTTAAAACATAGTGAGTAAATCCAACACAGATCCAAACTACACCAGCAATTAGTAAAATAGTATAAATTGCAAATTGTGTTACAATTTGTTGTTTAACATTTGAATCATTATCAACAGGACAAACACAAGTATTAGCGATCATTTTTTATGTATGAATATATTATAAGTACTATATTCAAATAATTAATTTTTTCAATTTTTTATTTAAATATATATTTGATATTAATTAATAACAAACATATGCAAAAAATATATGTGTGGGAAAATAGACTATTTAAAGAATCTAGTGTGGATCAATATGTTGATTTTTTACTAAGTCTAGGAATTAAATACCTTGGTACTAGACAAGATTGTTTAGAATGGATTGTATATTCCCCATACTTTCTTGTTGAAAGTTTAGACTCGGGCTTAGAGTCAGATCATATAATATTATCATATGGTTTAGCTAAAACAGATGATAATGAAACAATATATTCAACTGATCAATCGGATCCAACTATATTCAAGTGGTATTCATCAATTAAAGCAATTTAAGAAATTTAATTAATTTTATTTAAGAAATTTAATTAATTTTATTTAATTAATGGATAAGAACTATCATACAAAATCCCACAAGTTCCACAAACTTTTACTGGATTTGTATCACCCGCACAAGCAGTCCCATCTTGTGGTGTAATATCTGTCCCACATTCTGATGACTCAGATCTAGCTAACCTAATATAACCAGATTCACCCCAAGATGCTGACCATGAATTTCTAACAAGCCAATAATCTTTACCAGTTGAATGATCAGTTCCATATCCAACTAATATAACCGCGTGATTAATATCAGGATTAGATTGATTACAACCGTCAAAAATGCCAGATGAATAAGAATGCCATTCAGATGCATCAACTGAAACAGCAATAGGACCTTTAGTTGCAACAGCTTCCATTAAATCCCAGTAGTTATTTTCTTCTAGCTTAACATAACCAGTTAATTCAACCTTTGGAACTGCATTTTGTGGAATTGCACATTCACCAGCAACACCAGAATAATATGATGAATATCCATATTGAAATTCCTGAAGTATTCCAGAACTTGATGCAATATAATCAAAAGCAAGTTCGGCAGTTGAACCTTCACATCCACCAGTCCCACCGCATGATTTAGGATTAGGAGCACATGATGCAATTTGTTGAGGAGACAAATCAAAAAGTTTTCCTGGATATTTGATTGCTCCATGTGATTCAATTACACCTGTAGATGCAAAAGCCCAACATGATCCACAATGTCCTTGATCTTTTACAGCAGTTACAACATTTGATTCTCTCCAATCAACAGATTTTGGTAGTGTTTTAGCAGTAGAAGTGTGTATAGATTTAAGGGTTGATTTATGGTTAGAATTGAAAGATTTTCTATGTCCAAGCATAGCTCTTTTTTCTTCAGGAGTTGCAATAGAAAATATATTAAGCTCTTCAGTCCATGTTCTATTAGACAAGTTAGCTAACTCAATTCTATGAGATTGAAATTCAAATAACTTGGATCTTAACGCATACTCTTGAGGTGTGAGTTCAAGATTATATTTGGAAACAAATTGATCAAAATTAAGAGTTTGGGAAATCACACCAATTGGTAAACATAAGGTTAGTAAAATTTCTTTAAACATTTTGTATAAAATAAGTAAATATTTTATTTATCTAATATAAAAACAAATCAATTTTTTGTATTAATCAAATGGAACAAATAATTAACACATGGATAAAAACTAACTCAACATATCCAGAAGGCAAGACATCATTTGAAAATGATTATGGAGTAATAACATTTAGAAAAGATTTAAAACAAACTAATATCACATTGGTTTTTGAAATATATATTAGAGAAGAGTACAGATCCCAAGGGCTGTGTAGAGATTTTTTGCAAAAACTGATTGATTTGGCTCCTACAAAAAAGATTGGTGTTGAGGCAGTACTATCAAAAATTTTATATAACTATTTGTTAAGATTTAAATACAAAGGTAAAAAATTTAAGCTAATTGATGGAACTTTTGTATATATTAAATAATTGAAAAATATACCTACTTGCTAAATCTAATTTAATCTTATTAAATTAAATTAAATGAAAGAACCTGTCAAACAACTGAAAAAATCTTATAGATCGGTTAATTTACACAAGTATGGTCAAGAGTTGGTTAGAACTAATTATTCACATATATATTTATATGTGCACATATGTTCAAATGACACTTGTTATTTAATCAAATATTTGAGTCAAACAAATTCTTCAAGCCAAGATAAATCATTATATTTACCAACAAAAAAATTAGATTTGGATATAACCACAGAATTCCAAATTCAAATAAATCCAAACACAACTTTACATGTTTGTAAGGTTCAAACTCTAATAAATCCGAATTTGCTCGCATATAAAATAAACTATTTGTATTTAGAAAAATTAGATACAAATATTAACCTAATAAAAAAAATGTTTGAATACAAACCATTTTACTACACAAATGGTTTGAATCAGAAAAAATTAATAGAATATAAACAAGATGAAATTATTGAATTAGAAAAACTGCTTGATGATTTAAGAGTTTGATAAATTCACATTACGACTCTTCCAGCATCTCAAGTTTCTCATTCCGGATGAAACACAAGTTATGGGATTGGACTTCATATCTGAAAGTTTTTCCTTAACGATTGTTCCTTCACTAGTCGAGTAATACACATTACGAATATCTAGACTACATTTTTCCATAAAACACAAACAATGATAGCAAGGTCTTGATTCTGTTAGAGCTCCTGATTTGGTAAATCTAACAACAACAATATCTAGCTTTTTAGGCTTGTTTTTTTTATTCTTAATCTTACCAATTGCATCAACCTCTGCATGTGTTGATGGCATAAAGTTAAACTTGACATTAGAATTAGTACCAATAGCCAACTTTTTCGCACCAGCCACTGCTCTGTCGCGACGGCAGAACAATGGCATAATGGTAGTATCCCTGCGAAAGCTTGGCAGTTGAATAAAAGTTGTCATGAATGTTTTCTTTGATTGTTTGGCATAGTTCAATCTTTGAATTAGAGCTTGTTTCTTTAATAGTAGTCATTGTTTATAATAATAAAAGAATATATATATTTAAATATATAATATATTTATTTTTCAATTTTTTCTATTATTATTGTATAATGGAAATAAACTATTATTTATATACTAACAAAGATATAAGATTAATAAATTTATCAAATTTACCAGATTTAAATGTTATAAATAAAACAAAATTACAAAATAAAAAAATAAGTGATTTTTATAGATCTCAAATAGGTTGGGAAGCAAATCCTAATGATATAAATAATGAATTTATTTATATAACAACTAATGAAAATAGAGACAAAATAGTTGGTATTGTAAGAATAAATCATTTGGACAAAGAATTAGATTTTGGTTTAATAGCTAAAGATCAAAGAGGTAATAGATTATATGAACCTTTATGTAAAAAACGTAATCAGTATTTAATTGATAATTATATAAATGTTTATGTACTATACACAGAACATGACAATTTAATTAATATGCATATAAGAACAGGTTTAACTTTAATAAATCCTATTAAAAAAAAAATAATAAAAGGTAGTACTGATCAAACTCTTTACTGGAAATTTGAAATAAATAGACCGGTTCAAGATTTAATTGTTAAATTAATCTATGAAGACGGTTCACATTGTTCAGGTATTCAGATTTCATCAGACACAATATATACAGCTGCACATTGTGTGAAACATCCTATAGGAATGAATCGAGTTAATAATAATCCAAATTTAATTGAATATAATAATAATAGGATTGGATTACCAAGTCTATCAAAACATTTTAATTATACAACCAACACTAATTATAGAGATGCTGGGATAGTACACACGGGAAAAATTCAAAGCGCATCTAATATATATGTGCTAACAAATCCAGAAGATCTTCCAGATAATTTTCCATTGTTGTGTTATGGAAAAACATCATGTTCAGTAAATCCATGTAAATTAAATAAAGCTAAAATAGAATATAATCTTGTTGAACCTAAAGAAAAAGAGGGTGTTAATCTTTTAAGAATTGAACAGATTGAGAGATTTGAACAAGATATGAAAAATAAAATAGGAGATGAATTTGATTTAACACGTTTTATAAATAAAGCATCATTAAGAGACAAACAATTTGAAAAAGGTGATAATTTTTACTTTGAATATCCTGATGTAACATCAAATCCCGTTAATACAATGAATGAAGCAATTGATAGTTTATTTAAATATTATACATTTTACACGATTGATAGAAGGTTACATGAGGGTGATTCTGGTGGTTCTTTTGGTTTTTATTTTGGACATAAATTTAAAAATTTTGCATTAGTTGGAACTGTTAGTGAGACTAGTAATTTTTTTCTTAATGTAGCACCATTTATAGATGATATTAAAGTTGATACTTCAATAAATGTTATAAAATATAATACAGTTAATAAAAGATTTGAAATACCAAACACAAATATATATTATACTATTAATGAAACAGACCGGGAAAGAGCTGATAAAGAGAGAGATGAAAGAGAAAGAGCTGATAAAGAAAGAGTTCATAGAGAAAGACAAGCAGAACGAGAAAGACTCATGCTAGTAGAACGAGAAAGACTCGCACAAGTAGAACGAGAAAGACTCGCACAAGTAGAACGAGAAAGACTCGCAGAACAAGAAAGACTCGCAGAACGAGAAAGACTCGCAGAACGAGAAAGACTCGCAGAACGAGAAAGACTCGCAGAACAAGAAAGAACTGATAAAGATAGACCAGATGAATCAAATAAACCAATAAATTTTTTTGACAACTTAAATAAATTAAAATCAAACACAAAAATATTACTTGCAACAATAATTCCATATTTAATTTATAAAAACAGTGATGAAACAATTGATAAATTTGATTATATTGTTAGTGTTTTAACTATTGTTATGTCTGAATTAATCAGTCCAAATGAAAATATATTTACATCTGTATTTAATTTTATAAACAGTATTTTTAATTCTAATCAAATAAAAAAAATGAGTGGGGGTGGACAAAATACATTAAAATATTTTCATGACCCAATCATAAATCAGATAATTGATAAAATTGTATTAAATTTAAGTCAATGGTTTACATCAGGCAATTTAACTACTAAAAATTTAGAATTAATTATTGAAAAAAATAAATTAAAAAAATCCAAACCAATCCAACCAATCCAACCAATCCAACCAATTCAACCAATTCAACCAATCCAACCAATCCCAGATATAACCAAATCCAAATATTGGAATAAATTTTTAAACTTACCAGTTAAACTATCGTCTGATTCTATGGAAAAAATAAAGAAACTAATTACTCGTCATCAAATTTTAGAACACGAGTTGGAAGATAAATATAATTTAATTATTCAATATAATAAAGTACTATCTGGATTAGTCCCACATAAAAACTATAATGTAACAAATGAAACAATGCATAAATATATTCAAGAATATATTAAAATGACAAAGAAAAATAATAAATTATTATTTAAAATTGAAAGTATGATAGTTAGTATTAATTAATGTTTGCAAACTTAAAGGTTTGAACTGGAATTGTAAATTGATTTTTATTTAAAGTATGCAAAACTGAATCTAAATTTTCTGTTAGATCATCAATAAAAACAATTTTGTTAAAATTGTTTAAATTGACCATATTAGTTTCAATCAAATAATCACCTTTTGGTATAAATCCTGCATATAAAACTGGATATTTAATTTTGTATTTGAATAATATTATTCTTGTTGCTACTTGTTGAGATCTTGTTCTTGATGTTAAAAATATAATTTTAGATTCAGCCCATTTGGCAATAAGTTCCAATTTGCCAAAACCATCCAAATCATTAATTTTTGGAATCAACTTGTCTAACTTCGATGAATCCCCCGTTTGTTCAATAAGTTTATCAGTTTGAATTGCACACCTTGAATTATAATTTAGCAATGTGTTATCCAAATCAATAATAATTAATGTTTTGTTTACAATATGGTTTGTAATTTCTGAAAAGGAATTAGTTTGGATATGAACTACCATTATAGAATAAAAACTAAATAAAATTATCTTGGGGGTTAAAAAAATTTACACATATAGCGACTGATTTGTAGCAACAAATTTAAGTAAAAGTTCTGGAATTTTTGCAAGTTTATGTTCTAGTTCAACCATTCCAATTGTTCGTGTTATTTTTATCAGTTCATTTGCAATATTTACTATTTTTAAGATTGCTTTAACAAACTCTCCTAAAAATATTTTGCTTCCATTTTCCAAATATAGTCCAACAAATTCCTTTGCTTGAATTGGATCAGACACTTTGGTCCATTGGATAGCCATTTCAACCATATCATAATGAATTATATAGTCAGTTCCCGAGTTAATCTGAAGTCCAATTTCATCTGATTGGTAGTTAGAATAGGCTGATGTTACTCTCCTAATTAAATCTTGAAGTTGAGGACTTGCTAATCCATCTAGCCCATCAACTGAATAAATTTTATAATCATCAAGAACATTAAATGTAGTAAAACAGCTTAAAAATCCAACTAAATCTTCAACACTTAATGATCCAATAGATCCATCTGCAATTAATCTAGCCCAAACAAGACAATGGACTTCTTTGATATGAATTGCAATTAAACCCAATGGTGTTAACTTTGTATTGGAAGTTTCAGATTCTGTAAGATCAACAAATCCTTTAGATTCCAAGTACTTTAGTACTAGATCCACATTTAATCCCATAAAGTTGTTTGTTAGTTCTAGTTGGGATCCAAGTTCTGATATTTTTGTCTTAGTTGCTTGAGCTAATTGATATGATTCAATATCTTGGTTAAGAAATTTATATTCATCTTTAATAGCTGTTAATTTTCGTTCAGCCTCCTTTCTTTTCTTATTAACAAGCATTTTAACACTTGATGACAAACTAATATACTCATCAATAACTTCTGGGGGAGTTCTATTACAAGACAAGTTAATTCCAGGTTTTGTTTGAAGTGATCCTAGTTCTGATTTTATACCTTGGGCCTTTAGTCCAAGCTCTTTACTAATCATTGATTTAGATGCATAACCCACACATTCATCTTTTGATCCTAATCCTAACCCAATCATATTTAAAATTAAATTATATCCAATTTTAAACTTGGAAACCAAACGTTGAGGTTTACCACAAAGAACGGTTTTATAAGTAATGCTATCTGGATGGGATTTAAATAAGTTTACAAGGTGAATCACATGACCCACAGTATCAATACCTCTTCTTCCAGCTCTTCCAGCCATTTGAGAATATTCATGTGAGTATAAAGGTCTTACCAAACTCCCATCAAATTTAGTCAAATCAGTAAATATGACTGTTTTGGTAGGCATATTAACACCAATTGAAAAAGTTTCGGTTGCAAATAGTAATTTAATAAATCCACGTGCATATAACAGTTCAACCATCTCTTTTAACACAGGCATAACCCCTGAATGATGTATAGCAATTCCTTTTTCAATCAACTTGACCATTTGAATGTATTCAGGAAGTTCGAGATATTCTTGATAATTTGGCAACTTGCGAATAATCTGCTCACATTCATATGCAGCAGTATATGGGACTTTAGAATCAAACTCTAACAAATTTGTTGTTACTTCATGAGCAGCAAATTCTAATTGTTTTCTTGAAAGAACAAAACAGAGTGCTGGAAGCATTTCATTTTGAACCATATATTCACAAACTCTATTTAGCGCATGGGGTCTAGATACTTTAACCTGCTTATCTTCTAATAAATCTAAAAACCTTTTATTAGTTTTGTGTGTGAGATCATTGAATACACCCCCAGAACTCTGAATAGTTTGGATTTTATTTGCCCATGAGTTAAACTCCTGTTCCAAAGTCTTGTCTTTAACTTTTTTAAATAGTCCAGAATTTGTTGTTAAAAATGTATAGTGAGTTAATGGAACAACACGATGATTTGTTGGACATAAGTATACAGGAGTGGATTTGATTGTCTCAACCCATCCAGCAAACTCTTCTGGTCTATCAATTGTAGCTGATAACATAACCATTTGCACATGCTGGGGTAACATCATGATTGTTTCTTCCCAAACTCTTCCTCTGTCCACATCATTAATATAATGAACTTCATCAAAGACCACACAACCAAGTTGTGAAAAGTCTAATTCAAACTCGCTAGGAATGGATTGATTTGAATTAAGTTTTAGGTACAATGTGTTCATTAGAATCTCAGTAGTCATAATTAACACATCAGCAATAGGATTTGCTTTAATATCCCCGGTAAGAATTCCAAAAGAAATATGTGGAAATTTTTTTTGAAACTCGTAGAATTTTTGGTTTGACAGTGCTTTGATAGGTGCGGTATAAATAACCTTTTTACCTTGAGAAACAAAATGTTCAATAGCAAACTCAGCAGGAAGTGTTTTACCAGATCCTGTGTGAGCTGTAACTAGCACATGAGCCCCTTGAATAATACCTTCAAGTGCATAGCGTTGAAAAGGACTTAGTTCAAAGGGATAAGATGAAAAAACATCCCCATACTTATCATTAGAATAACTTGATGTATTGCAGATAACAACCATTTTAATTGAATTTAAATAAAGTAATAAATTGGTCATCCCAATTAATCCAATAAATCAATTTTTTTAATTAATTCGAATCAGAATCACTGTCACTGACAACAGGTTTTTTCTTAATGACCTTTTTTTTAATAACCTTAACTGGTTCATCTTCTGAACTTGTATCATCATCAAATTCAACCTTAATAGATTGTTCTAATTTTAGTATATCCTCTTCTAATGTGGAATCTGGGATTAAGTTAATATGGATTTTTTCTGGCAAGTCAAGAGTTGGTTTAAAACTGTTGTTACAATCTTCTAAAATCTGGTCAAATATTTGATAGCAAGATTTATCATGTGCAAACTCTTTACGAGAATAAAAATCCATACGTGTTTGACCCATTTGATCCAAATATAGTAGCAAGGCTTGTGCTGATAAATTAGGTGGGATTAAGAATTTTGATTTGGATTTAATTTGTTCAACAGAAATCCCATGATAACTTAACCATCCAGGGTCATAACATAAAGTTAACACACCAAGTCCAGCAAAAACCTTTGCATTTGTATAGAATATTTGTTTACATGCAGTCTTTGCCATATTAAGTTCCAAATGTTTGCCATCTAATAATTTAGTACTAAACTTGGATTCATTTGCATCCATAAAAACAAAAATTTGATCTGAAAAGTCCCCTTGAGATAAATATTTGGTTCTTGCTTTTTTAATTTGTTGAAGTAGCCTAATATAACCAAAACAATTAACCTCAAATCTATGTCTTGCTAACTCCAAGTTAAATGTGTCTAAGGTTGTTGTCCAAGCAGATTGATCACCTTCTAGTGTCTGATATGCATTAAATATAATATAGTCTGCTTGTACACAAACTTTTATTAGGTTTTTATCTATTGGCTTACTAAATGCAAGATCAAATACAAAGTATTTGCCAGATTTTAATTGTTCTTGAGATGGTTCTCTTCCTGTTCTGTAACATTTCCAACCCATTGCTTCAGCATGATCGGCAATAATTTTTCCTAGCCCATGGATTCCACCGAAAACAACAATTGACTTGGAACGACTTTGGCTATTAGATTCATTGAATTTGTTAAAACTATGTTCTAACTCACTCTTACATTTAGGACAAACTAAAAAGGTAGATTTGTTTTTACATCCCACACATAAGTATTTATTTGCATAAAGTTGGATATATGGGGGTGATGGAACTAGTGAATTGATTGACTCAACTTTTACTTTATTTTTCCAGTAAGGTCTGTATGTGCCTTCAAAAGCTGGATCTTTAACGATTTCAATACTTGAATTAAACAGTTCAAGAGCTCGAGTTGTTAACTTTGTAATGCGAGTGGGGTTTGATCTTTCACAAATAACTTTAAATTTTTTATTAACTAGCCCATGCTCAAATTCTGGATGAATGATTAGGGTATCAGTAGCCGGATGGTATCCAACTTTACAAATATTTGAATCATATTCTTCAAGTACATCAGAAGCAAAATCATTGAACTCAGAAGTTATTATTTGAATAGATATATCTGATCTATCAATTTTAAATGTTATATTTACCCCAGTCTTAACAGGTGAATGAATTTCTAGAAAATGATTATTCGCATTAAAATGTCTTAGTGTGGATGCGGAACATTTGGTATACAGATCAATATCATTAGGTTTCCCAGAAACAAAACATAATGAAGGAAAAGATCCTCCAATATAAATATTTGGCTCTCCAACTAGTATATCAAGTAGCTTGATGCTTAATAAAAAATCTTTAATTCTAGTTTTAACTAAGTCTATTTGTTCCATTGGAATATTATAAAATTAATTGATTTATTAATCAGTCAGTCAATAAATAAATCAATTTTTTAGTTCTCAAAAAATTTATTAAAAGCGGTGTTGAATGTATATTCTGAACCAGATGGTCTAAAAAGATTTGTTTCAATTTCTACTAATTTTGTAATGATTTTTTTTATTTTTCTTTTTTCTTTTGGATGTAAATTAATTTCTGGAAGTGAACGTATATAGTCATTATATTTTTTGTTTAAAATTTTTAATATTTTATTTTGCTCGGGAAATTCATTTAAATATTCATTATTATTTTCTTTTTTAATTGAATTTGTTGATGTTGTAGGAATTAAACTAATAAGACCAGCTGTTGCTATAAGACCAGTTGTTGTCGTAATACCGGATAATAATTTATTTGATACATCTAATGGTCTGTCTAATGATCTATCTAATGGTCTGTCTAATGGTCTGTCTAATGGTCTGTCTAATGATCTATCTAATGGTCTGTCTAATGGTCTGTCTAATGATCTATCTAATGGTCTGTCTAATGGTCTATCTAATGGTCTGTCTAATGATCTATCTAATGGTCTATCTAATGATCTATCTAATGGTCTGTCTAATGGTCTATCTAATGATCTATCTAATGGTCTGACTAATGGTCTGTCTAATGGTCTGTCTAATG
>JACCDH010280990.1_pt1 | contig 97989 bp, 91 predicted proteins | sample 7442481 | NCBI WGS metagenome assembly JACCDH01 (sample SAMN15323433, study PRJNA562643) | freshwater metagenome | isolation source: river surface water | place: USA:Blue River Watershed | collected 2017-08-15 | reverse complement strand
TTAAATGTTCTATTGTTACATGAACCAGTTTTTTGACTATCACCTAACCATCCGCCAAACCACCCTGCTTCTGATTGAAGTTTTTTTGCTTTTCTCATTAACTCGTTTCTTACATCTAATTTATCATTAGGGTCTAAAATATTATTTTGATTTTTTAAACGTAAATTAGAGTTAACTGAATTAGCCCATACTTCTGGATATTTGAAGCTACCATATTTTTGTTTATATTGTTCAATTGTATTGACCAATCTAATTAGTCTAGCTTGTTGATCAATTGCTTCTGCTGGGTTATGATGAACAATTTTATTCCATTTACTCAAACAATAATTTAAATAAGAATTGGTATCTAGTATATGGGTGTGCCAAAATTTATCTATTTGATCGGATGGTGATAAAGAAGAATTACCAGCTCTCAATTCTAAAAATCTTTCATACTCATATTTAACTTTTTTGCACATGGTGGCGTCCCATGAGTTATACCGGGCATAAAAATCTAAATTTATGTCCTCCATTATTAAATTCTTAATGACAATTCTTTAATTATAAACTATTATAAACCATTTAAATTAATTAATTGTACAAATCAGTTGATTGAGATTGCACAATATTTTATTTTTTGGATATAACCGGGGTAATTCTAAAACTAATAAGCTAGTGGGTATCCTATTTATAGGGCAAGAAAATTTACCATGAGAATCAAATCTTATTTCAACCAAACTATCTGGAAACAAATCAATTGGATGGTTAAATTCAGTACCAATAAATATCTTTTTTAGATTAGTTGGTAAATTATTTAGAGCACGAGAATATTTATCAGGTAATACCAAATATTTTAATTTTTTTGGTAACTTGTCCAATTTTCTGTTAAATTTTGAATATTTACTAAATGTTAGTTCTTCTAATGAATCAGGAAGATTATCAAGTCGTTGATTGAACCATTCGCCAATTTCTAGTATAACTAAATTAGTTAAATTTGCTATTGATAACTCGTGATTAAACACAGATTCAAAGTCAAAATACAAATAAGAAAGTGACTCGGGCAATAATCCTGAAATTTCATGATTAAATTTAGAACCCAAGTTTAGAGATTTAAGCTTGGGACAACCCAATAATAATTGACCAAATGGATGAGAATAATTTTCACCAGGAAAAAAACATTCTAGGGTACTTGGTAGTTTGTTTATCTTTTTATTAAATTTATTACCTAAAAATAAATGGGTTAAAGTTGGTTTATTATCTTGGGTCTTAAACATATTGTTAATATCTTGATTAAAATCGGACTCTGGATTAAAAATTAGTCTAGTTAGGGGATTAAACTGAACATCCAAACTAATAACATGATCTGGTACATCTAAACGAGTTATCAGGTTATATGAACAATTTAAATGGGTTAATGTTGATTCTATAGACTCAAGATCCAGATCAGTAATTTTATTACTGGAACAATTAATAGATTGGATATTGGTATTTGAGTAACCAGACCAGCCTATTAACCCAGATAAATTGTTATTAGACACATTAATTGATTTATTATTTTGTTTCAAATTTATGACTATTTATACAAATTAATTAAATGTCCAAGTTAGAAGTGCTTGTAAAAAATATTTCAACTTTATTTAAGTTTAATTAAAATTAAATAAAGAATTGGTGTTATTATATAATTAATAAATATGGAAAATATCAAACAAACACTATTAAAAGGTTTATTGATAGTTTGGTCCTGAATTTTGTTAAAATTCACGCGTAAACAAGTTAAACTTGTTTAGGTCCGTGGGATCATTAGGAACTCCAATTTTAGCAAGTAGTTATGTGAGTTGGTTAGGTAAACAATATGGTAATATTGAAACTTCTGGTAGTACTAAATTACCAATTTTAATAGATTCAAATACTAGGATTGAAATTAAACCAGATACTAAATTTAAAAATGATGTACTTGATTCTAAAAACTTTTCTATTAATGTGGTACTCGGCCCATTTGCAATTATATATTCGATATATTATATGGGTGCATCAACTTATTATTTGGTTGCTGGTAAATAATTTTATTAAATAGTGTAAAGATTTAATAAAATTTTAATAATTTAATAGTAATTTTTTATTCATCTGAGATAGCAATTGGAGCAGAATGTTTTTTAATAAATTCTTCGACTTCTTCTTCAGTAATTGAACCTTTCTTTCCAAAATATAATAAAAAGTCAATTAATGGTTTTCTTCTTTTAGCGCATTCGGCATCAAAATATTTATTAGAAATTGGGAATGTGGATAAGCGTAGTAACTTATCATAATAATGGTCAATCATGGATGCACTTTTACCTTTATAATTTTTGTATCTTTCTTCGGTTGCTACTGCCCATATTTCTTCCTTAGTTTTAGGTCTGGGTGAATCGGGTAAATATAATGGTAGTTTAGAAACATTTTTAGTATAAGTATAACATCTCTCAACCCCAATAATACCAATAGCTTCTACACGATCAGCATATCTTGGAATTAACATCCAAGGTTTGTCTCTTACACATCTTGGAATTCTATCTCCATTTTTGGAAGCGGATACAATACTAACCATAAAAGCTACATCTTCAATAAAATCATCTGATTTTCCAGTTTGTTTTAAAATTTTTCTTAAGTTTTCATAATTTTTGTGTTCGGGAAAGAACTTACCGTCATCAGCATCGTGTAATAGGGCAGCTAATAAAACCGATAATTGGTCTTCCTTAGATAATTCATAATCTTCCAAAGCACACCAAGCGTGATACATTACAGTTTTAGCGTGTTCAATACCATGACAAGGGCTAACATCTTTTTCTTCTAATACTTGTTTTAGCAGTTCGGTGTCAGATTGAATAGAATCTTTATCACTTGAAAATTTAGCAAATATATCAGCTAATGCTTCAACATAAGGTTTATAACCTCCAATCATTTTATTAAAATGGTGTTTAGTTTTTAAATTGGTTTTTTTATTACGAGGAGCACCTGCTATTTGGTCAGTCTTTGTAATTTGTTTAAGGGCTAAATATTTACTTTTGTACAACAAGTATTTTTCATAAAATACTTGGTCTAGGCTAATTCCTTTAGAATAAGCGTACTTTAGATATTTACTTTCATAATTCATTAATTATATATAAACTAACATAGAAAATTTATAAATTATTTTGAACAATCTTTTTTTGTAAATTTTCATACAAATCATTTATATCTGACAATTTCATTTTAAGTTTTTTATTTTCTAATAATTCCGAATTTACTTTGTCAGTTAAGCGATCAATTTTATCTTTGTGTTCTTTAAGACTTAAATTATTATCATCTGTAATTTGTCTTATTTTGGCTTCATTTTTTTTAATTTTTGTTTCATAAGTATTAGAAATAGTTTGTTTAGCTTGTTCTAATTCTTGTTTTAATTTTTGTTGATTACTTTTTTCAAGTTCTTCCATTTGTTTTTTTAATTGGGCAATTTCATTATCTTTAAAAGTAATCATTGACAATCTATTTTGTTCTAATTTTTTAGCGTGTGCTTTCCACTTGTTAACTTCATCGGTTAATAATTCTATTTTTTCTGCTTTTTCTTCTAGTTTTGTTTTTAATTGAACTATTTCATTTGATTTTTCTATCATAACTGGACCGGTAGCAGTGGACAAAAATGATTTAATAAAATCATCATCGCAAGTTAACAAGTAGTCCAAGTAAATTTTCGGCTCGGTATGCTTTAATAATTTTTTAATTTGTAAACAATAATTATTAATTTCTTCTTCTGATAGTTTTGTTGCTTGACAATATTCTTGATGTTTGTATAGTTCTGGTGGACAACCTCCATCCCAACTAATCCATAATCTAATTTTTATTTCATTTGCATTTATACCAATTGATTCAAAATCACAAGAACAAAAATTTCGACAACTATTATCTATTTTTTGTGGACTACCACTAACTTTTATAATTAAATTTCTATCGGTTTTTATTATTAAATTTCCACGGGAACCTTGATTATTCATACTCATAAAACATATTAATGCATCAATAATTCCAATGTATGTTTTTGTTTCTGACTGTTTTAAGAAATTATTTAAAACTTTAAAAACATAATGAACATGAGATTGTTTTGTTTTTGCTGTATTTTGATGAATATAGTTTACGCTTCCATTTTCCCAATAATGTTTATAATTATTATAAAAATTTTCAAATACAACATCAAAGTTATACATTTGATCAGTATCAATATTTGGATTAACATTTGCATAAGCAGTTTGTCCAGCAAGTGCAGATTCAATATATTCATTAATGTTTAATTGAAGGGTGTTAAATATTTTTTCCATTAGATAAAATTCCCTAGATCAACTTTTAATTTAATCAATTTTTATTAAAATGTTATTTAAAAATATTTTTTGCGCGTAATTTATTAATTCATGAATTGTTTTCCAAAATTATTCCATAAAATTAGTAAATAAATTGAAACAACTTAAACTTTTATGTAGAATTATTTATTATTCATATGTAATTCACAAATTTATGAATTTATTCACTAGGAATTATGAATAAATTACATATAATAATTATGTAATAATGAATGGTTATGAATGATTTTTTATTATCTTTAATTTTACTCTTATTCAATATATATGGAATTATTCCAATTATTCATAATAAAAATTCCACACAAAAAAAATATTTAAAAACAAAATTATAATTTTTGTTAATGGAAAAAACAAATTTTGTTAATACTAATGTTAAAATTGAATTTAAATGTGAAACATGTAATAAACAATACAAAACACAGTCCGGATTATGGAAACATAATGATACATATCATAAAAAACAAGAAATTAAACCAACAATTAAATTTAAGTGTAGAAAATGCCATAAAGAATTTAATAGCCAGCCAACTAGATGGCGACATGAAGAAAAGTGTTTGGCTGATACAACAGATAATAAAATAGTAAAGCTAGAACAAGAAATTGATAAATTAAAAACACAAATAACAAATATTTCAGATAAACCAAAAGTTATTAATAATTATACTCAAAATAATAACAATATAGTTATAGCAAATCCACCCGGATCAGAAACAATTGATCATTTAACAATTGAACAAAAAAGATTTATTATGAATAAGGGTTTATCTAGTTTAATGTATTTAATAGAAACAACTAATTTTAACAAGTCAACACCTGAAAATCATTCGTATTGTGTGACCGCGATAAATGATAAACATGCTTCAATGGTTGATACAAAAACTAATTCAATAATTAAAACTGATAAAATGGAATTATATGATAAAGTATTAGCTGGTAATTTATATAAATTAGAAAAGTTATCAGGAGATGAAGAATTTTCTAAAAAAGAAAAATTAGATTATATTGAAACAGTAGAAAGGTTAAAAAATATATTGTTTCTAAATAAGAAAGGAATCAAAAAATACTATAGTGGAATTAATTTACTTAGTTATAATAACAAAGAATTAGTTCAGGAAACATGGAATGGTCTTAAAAAATTAGACGAAATGGTTATTTCAAATAAAATATCTTCATCAAATATTATTAAAGAAAATTCAATTAAAACTGATCCAGAATTTGAAAGTGAAAGCGATATTGAATCAGATGATGAAGTCAATACTAAAAAATTAATTAAATTAAGAAAACAATTTGGAATTAAAAATACTAAAAAAATAATACCAGATTTTGAATCAGAATCAGGTTCAGATGATGATTCAGATAGTGAACCATGTGGTTTACCTGAAATCACTATTAACGACAAACAATATATATTAGATGGGACTCAAGTTTATACAAAAAGTTTAACTGGTACAAAAGCAGAATTATATGGAACTTATGTTAATGGAAAAATTAAAAAAAATAAACAAATGAAAGAATTTAATTTATAAAAGTTGTTTACAAAAGTTATTTAAAAATGTAAAAGAAAATTATATAAATGGCAAAAATAATATATCGATCTTTAAATTCTCCAGCTGTTAATAAATTAGAAAGTTTAGATAATTTATTAGAAGCTAATGATTGGAATAATATTATTTGGTTATTAATCTCAAATATTCAGTTTACTGAAAAATTTGTATTTCCTCCAAAACTGACCGAGCTATATATTTGTAAATGTCTTGGTTCTGATTTATTAGACCAATTACCTAGTACAATAAGATTTGTAGAAATTAAGGAATCTTGGTTATCAGATCCATCTGGATTATTTTCACCAGATCAAACTCTAATAGAAACAGTTAATTTATCTTATAATCAAATTGTTAATTTTCCAACAAATTTACCAGAAAAATTAGTATCAATTGATTTATCAAATAATATTATTACAAAATTACCAGATAGCAATTGTATACCATCTGGGCTTAGACAAATAAATTTGTCATTCAATAATTTATTAGATTTACCCGAATGGTTATTAGATTTAAACTCAGAAATTAATTTAACATTGATGCCAAATAAATTTTGGTTTAACGCATACTCAAATATAAGTTTAAATAAAACAATTCATGACTACCATATTGAGATTGCAAACAGATTTTTTAGTTCAGTATTAGGAGCTAAATTAATACAAACACGTTTAGTTGGTAATAATCAAGCTTTTAGATTAAATAATCCAGTAGATTTTCCAATTAATTTAAATCGCAATCTCAATTATAATCATAACCTAGCACCTATAAATCATAATCCTAGACCTATACTAGCGCGTACAACCGCGGACCAAGCACAAAATGTTCATAATTCTGATATACAAGAATCTTTTTCAAAATCAGTTGAAAAAATAATGAGTAATCCTGCCCCATCTATTCCAAACTTTATTAGTAAAATGAGTTGGTATTATATATTTGATGGTTTTAACCTTATATCAAATTCTTTATTTGTTTCTCTTGTAAAATCAAATTGTGAAATTACTGCTGTTGTATCGCGTAATGGTGTAACATGGGCGGAAATATTTGAAAGAATATGGGCTATTTCAGAAATACACGAATATAAAAATGAAATTAGAAGAGTATTACGTGATGAAATTAATGCTGGTGCTCGGGTTTGTTTTACCGGTAAAATAACAAGACTTGTTAATTCATTAAGTGGTTTTATTGATGATGTTCAAATAGGAATCAGTGAAAATGAACAGATAAATAATGCAATAATTGCATGCATGCGAAGATGTGAGGCTAATTCTCAGCTTAATTTAAAAGCAGAAGCTAAAAAAGCATTAGATGAATTAAATGTATCGGAAGAACGTCAATCGATTTGGTTAGATGCATTAGAATAAAAAATTATTTAGTTTGTCAATACGATATTAGAATTTGTCTAAAAATTGAAATAAGAAATAAATATATTATTAATTTATTACATTTAATTCCAATGAATAATATTGTTCCAATTGCCAATAAAGTTGAGTTTTCAGAAAAATTTCTTGGATTTGTTTTAACTGAGGAATCACATTTTCTTGATAACTTTGACCAAAAACTAATTCATGATTATTTAGTTATTCATCAGGTTCAAGGTGATGTTTATAGATTTGTAATCTGTTATTACAATACTAAAAGATATTCTATAAAAATTTATATTAATGGGCTTTGTAAAGTTGATGGTAGTTCAAAAATTTATTTGAAAGAATTTTCAAATTATATTAAGGAAAAACAACATTTACATCCATATATTCTTCCTAATGGAAGCAACCTTTCATGGATAAAACACAAACCATTTGGTACTTACGAGTTTAAGTGGGCATTTATCTATGAAATGATTGAATATATGTATCTAAATACACCAGCTCATACAAATTATGTTGGTAAAAATATTTGTTAAAAAAATTGAATTATAAAATTTTATATAATAGGTAAAAATATAGTTAATGTTTACCTGTTATATTAATCCAATTAATTATATCAATGAATACAAATCTTGTGGTATTATTTTTTCTAAAAAGTTTGAAGAGTCAAATTATTTTTTATTCACAATTGAAACTAGAAAAGAATCTACCAATCCTGTTGTTCATATTATTGGAGGTAAAAGAATAGATCAAGAATATCCTCATGAAACGGTGTGTCGTGAAACATGGGAAGAAACTGGTAAATTAGTTAGTGTTACAGATTGTTTAAATTCAGTGTTTGATAAAAATGCAACTAAATATTGGTACAAACAAGGAAAATATATTTTATATATTGCTAATTGTCCAACCCAATACAATGATATTGATCAAACATTTAATTATGATTCAAATAATACTAATAAATTAATTTGGATTAAAGATTCAGAATTAGTTTCTAATATTTTAAATCAAAAATTTGAATGGGTTGATGCAAACAAACAGGTCTATAAATATTCAGACCTTATGATAAATTCCTTACTTAATTTTGCTGTTTTCTGTTAATTACTTTGTTTATTTATTTAATTTTGTTAGTAATAAAATAAGAATTCAATTTAAAATTAGACTAATATCCAAAAACATTTTGTATAGTTCGATTTGTTTTACATGTTTGTCTAGAACAAGTTGATCTAGATTCGTACAAATCATCCCAATCATCGTATTCACTATAGCTTATATCATAAGAATAGTCGCTGTAGCTATCCCAGTTATCACAGTTATCAGAATAATTATCCCAACTATCCCAAAACACATCATCTTGATCAACAAGATCTAGATTTTGAGTATCGTTTTGGTCTTTTGGTATTTCGTTGTGAGATACAAAATGTTTGTAGTCCCAACCTTTGGATCTCATAGTTTTAGCATATGAGTGAGTACGTTTTTTGTCTGCAACAAACTTATATACATCATATGATGAAACCCATATATTGGAATCAATATTATTCTTCTTTTTATGAAGAGCAATTTTATGGTTCCCGTATGCTTTGTTGTGCTTGTTTTTTGTTTTCCCCTTTCGAGAATGAACTTGCTCATCAAAAGCATGGTAGTCAGCGTATTGGTTATTGTGTTGGGTGTAAGTATCTGACATTACAACTTATTATAATTGCCTATTGAATATTTAAATTTCAATTTTTTAAAATATTGAATAAAATAATTTTTATTGATTTATAATTATATATAATGGGAAACACCGTACAACATGAATTAACAACAAAAAGTATTGAAGAGCACAATGAACATGTAAAATTAGAGTGCAAAAATAATTTAAAAAATCGCAGTGTACTAGTAACAACAAAAAGTATTAGTGAACACAATGAACATATAAAATTAGAGTGCAAAAATAATTTAAAAAATCGCAGTGTACTAGTAACAATTTTAAAAAGAGAATGGATTGGGATATCTGTTAAATGGCATGACAAAAAATTTACCCATCACAATTTTACATCGTTTGGATATGTTGTAGATGCTTTAAATATACAAGAACTAACTGAAGAATATACAAATTTATTAACAAAATTTAATTGTGGTAATTTATCTGATATTGAAATTGATAATTTTACCGAATTCATTGTTCAAACTATATTATAATTAAATCAGTTTGTAACAAATTAGTTTGGTTTCATAATTTTTTTTATAAGTAATAAATAATTAATATTATGGATTTTTTTACAACAATTTATAATGTTTGGAAACAAAAACAACAAATCAATAGACCATTTAAACCAATCAGTCCAAATTATTATCATACCCGTTTATTTTATAACAACAAAATATATAACCAAAAAATATATGATCAATATAGATTGAGTGCATATTATAACAACTTATTTAAAAATAAATTTATAAATTTTAAAGTAAATGAATCTTTTATGTTTGATAATTCTGATAAAACTTTAGATATTATTAAAAATCAGCCCAATTCACTTGAAGTATCTAAATTTGTTTTATTTGGATCAATTTGTTCTTTTTTAGGAGTAGGTTTTTACGTATATAGTCATTATATTAAATCTAAAAACTTGGTTTAGTTATTTTTGATTCTAATATGTTTTGAAATTTATAGTTCCAATATAGCCAAACCTGAAATATTTCAATCATCATATTAATTTGATTAATATTCAAATTAATAAATTTTTTTAAATAATCAGTAAATTCAAAACTATTAGGTGAACTAATTAACATTATCATAAAAAATAATGTCCATCCTTTACAATATCCTGAAAAAAACTTTTGTTGGTAACCTGAGTTAATTTTATAATTAACACAAACATCAATTCCAATGTCTTTTAATATTACATATTCGTAAGCTAACATGTTTGAATAAAACTCCATTGTTTTGTGGATTAGATTTTTATAATCTAAAAAACCAAGTTCATCGTTATCAAAATACGATAAAGACCCATTAGGATCTAATAAATAACAAGTTCTTTTTATTTTATCAAATACTGCTAAAATAGAATGGCCTGATTTTTTTATTTCAGATACAAAATCAACAGGCCAAGCCATGTATCTATTTGAATTTTTAATTAATTTATCTTCTAATGATGTTGCGTCTATAAAATCACATAAAATACCATCATCTAATAGATTAAAATGAAATGGTAAACTTTCGTTTTTTGTATATTTTGACTGAGTAATAATATCAATGGTTTCATTATAATTAACTTTGAATGTAATAAAATCATCCGTATTATTTAAAGTATTAGTTCTATTAAAATCCAATTGTATTTTTTCTTGAAATGAAAAGGGTAGTCTACATATTAAATCATAAATTGGTGCATGAAATTTTTCAAGTAAATATGGATTGGTATCGAAATCATATATAAATTTTACATTAGGTGGTACGTCAGAGTGGATTTGTTCAATTAATTGATAGTTTTCAATCATTAAGGCAAATTAAAATCTAAATAAAATAAAGTAAAATCAATTTTTATGAATCTTTTTTATTGAAATTATTTGGTGGTTGCACATTAATAGTTAGTGCATAAGGAGGAACCAAAACATGTTCAGGATAGATATCAATTACAATTTGTTCTAAATTAGATGAGTTAGAACCAAATGTATAGTTATTATTTAGTGGTCTTATATTAGTTGATGAAAAAATTGGTAAGATTCTTCGTTTGTTAGTTTTTTTAATACAAAACCAAAATCCAACACAACTGATATAAAAAACAAAAAAACTAATTATGAAAGTAATAGTATCATTAGATGTCATTATAAAATGATTATAATAATATACTCAAAATAATTTCAATTTTTATAATTTATCCATATTCTATTTTTTAGAGGATTTTTTGGTTGATTTCTTTGTTGATTTTTTAGTTGATTTTTTTGTTGATTTTTTAGTTGATTTTTTAGAAGCTTTTTTAGAACCTTTTTTATTTGGAGTTGGATTTTCAATAGATTTTTTGATAGGTTTTTTAGAGCCCTTTTTTGGTTTACCTCCTTTTTGTTGTTCTGAGGTAATTCTATTAGGAATAAAAATTGGCATCATTATATTACTTAATAAAAAAATTTTTAATTTGATATAATATTAAACTGTCTGAGTGTATGCAATTTAAATTTATCGAATACCTTATTTGATATAATTTTTGTATCGAATACCTTATTTGATTTTAAACTGTCTATATTTGATTCCATTTCTTCTAATATTTTAATTAGATGTTTCATTTGTTCAACATCATTTAAATGTCTAATTGGAAGAAAAGCAAATACTGTGTGTTCAACTGGTTCGGTCAAATAGTATTTTTTATCAATCCAAATTTGAGATAGCTCACGGGCTTTTAATGTATAGTCTTTAATATTTATGTCATTAGTAATTCTGTTAATATTTCTTGAAAACTGATCTAACAAAATAATTGAGGATATGATATTTTTTGGATTAGTATCAATATAGTTACTAGTATTATGATTAATAAATGTATTTGTCATAATAGTAAAGTAGTTGTCATATATTTTTTTATCTAATGATTCATTTGATTTAAACCACCATATATTATAATCATTATTTGGAAACCAAAAGTTTAATATTTGAGAATTATTTTCCATAAATTTATTTTGACATTATAAATTAAAATAAATTTCAATATTTATTAATTTTTTAAAGTTAATAGATAAACTTGTTATAAATCAACCCCACAAACTGAACAGTAAAATTCTGTGTGATCATTATAAGATGTTCTATCAATTTCTTTATTATGATTACAATGTTTATGTAAAATCATCTTTTCATTATCAATAATTTGTCTTATCATTTTAGTCTGATTTTCTAAATCATATAATAATTTGTACATACAATTGATATTAGTTTTTATTTGATTAATTTGTTCAAGGGTTAAAAAACTCATTGTTATATGGAAGGATTAATAGTCCAATAATTTATTTTTCATTTTTTTTAGTTTTTACTTGTTTATTTTATTAGTAATAAAATTGAATATAAACTATTTTAAACTGATATTATTATATTAATTAATGAGCAAAACTAAAAAAATAGAAACTGGTGGTCTTAAACCACTTATTTTAGTTGATACATCTTATACTTCTTTCTATCGATTTTTTGCAACAATTAGATGGTATTCATTTGCTAATCCAGATGAATTTAAAGATTTAAAATCAGATAACAAATATGATTGGTCAAAAAATAAATTGTTTATGGAAAAGTATGAAAAAATGTATTTGGATTCAATTATTGGATTGGTAAAGAAGAAAATATTTGATAATTCTAATATAATATTTTGTATGGATTCACCTAAAGAAAGTTTGTGGAGAACTCAATTACACTGCGATTATAAAGGTGATCGAGCTGATTTATCACTAAAACATAATTTTAAACCAGTATTTGAATATACATATGAAACCATGATACCAAATTTTATTTCAAAGAACAATAATATTTTCAGCTTAAGAGTTGAAAAAATGGAAGCAGATGATCTTATTGCAATTATTAGTATGTATATGAAAGAAAAAGATCCATTACATCCAATATACTTGGTTTCAGGAGATGAAGATTTTTTACAATTGGGTAGAGATAATTTAACATTTGTTAATTATAAAATAAAAAAACCTTTTGTTCTTACTGAAGAAGAAGCAACGAATGCCCTAAGAACTAAATTTATAATGGGCGATACATCAGATTGTATTCCAAGTATATTTCCTAAAGGTTCACGAGTTAAAAAGAAAGAAATATTAGATTCTGACGAAAAATTAGAAGAGTATTTAAATTCAAATCCAGATGCTAAAAAACAATTTGAATTTAATAAGAAAATGATTGATTTTAAAAATATTCCTAAAAATTATGTTAACAAGGTATCAAAACAATTTGAAAAGTTGTTTGAAAGTGATAAAGTTAAAAAAACTGATACTGTAATAAAAACAAAAAAACAAACAAAACAATCAAAAAACAAAGAAATTGAAGTATAAATTAGTAACAAATTGGTAATAACTTAATTTAAAAACTCAGATAATTTTTTATTTATTTGATCAAGTTCTTCATTTAATTCACCACCTTGTTGAAGTAAAGTTTGAGGTGGTGTCATCCAATTTTGTGGAATTGGTATATAAAATTGATTTGGCATCATAGGAGGATAGCCATACTGTTGGGGTTGCATTATTGGGTATTGTTGAGGATATTGTTGAAAAGTACCAAATGCAGGATTTGTTATGGGTTGATATTGAGTTTGTGGGTAATATTGAGCATATTGTGGTGAAAAATATTGTTGTTTTTGAGTAGCACTTGGACTTGGAGGTTGTTGATATGAAGTAGCACCAAGATGAGTTCCAAATGCAGGATTTGGTATTTGTTGGGAGCTTAATGTTTGTGTTAAAGTTGGAATTTGTTGTGATAAAGTTGGAATTTGTTGTGATAAAGTTGGAATTTGTTCTGATAAAGTTGGAATTTGTTGTATTAAAGTTGGAATTTGTTCTGATAAAGTTGGAATTTGTTGTGATAATTTAGCCAAGTTAGATATTGAACTTGGATTAACAACTTGAGAAGATGATTGAACTAATTCAGCTTTATTTTCAGTATTAGCTAATTTTGCTAAGTTTGAAATTTTACTTGTATCTTTTGATTTAAAAATATCAGTAAATTTTGTTAATAAACTGGGTTGTTTTTTTGATATTTTATTTAAATTTGACAAATTAGATAATTTTGAAAGGTTAACATCTGATTCAGTATTAAGTATTTTATATTCTTCTGAATCATCTTCTTGATATTTAGGTACAGGTTTTGGTTTAGGAGATCTTGGTTTAGTTTGTTGGATAACTTCTTCATTATATTCTAAATCTTCTTGATATTTAGGTATAGGTTTTGGTTTGGGAGATCTTGGTTTAGTTTGTTGAATAACTTCTTCATTATATTCTAAATCTTCGTCAAGTTTAGGTCTTGGTTTTTGTTTAGGGGATTTAGGGGATTTAGGTGATTTGGGTGATTTGGATTTAGGTGATTTGGGTGATTTAGGGGATTTAGATTTGGGTGATTTAGGTGATTTAGGGGATTTAGATTTGGGTGATTTAGGGGATTTAGATTTGGGTGATTTAGGGGATTTTACTTTTTTTGCTTTTGGTAATTTTAATTTACCTCTACCTCCTTCATATTCACTTGATGTATCAAATATTTCTAATAAATCTAAAGCATATTCTGAAGTATTTGAATCTTCATCCATCATATTTTCTAAATTTTTAATTTTTAATTCGTCATTACCTCCATACAAATTAATTAAATTTGCTAGTTTAGAATTGTTCATATATATTTATAAATGAGAATTTTAAATAAATTAAATTTTATATAATTTTTAAAACTATTTTTCATAACCTCTTATTTTATCATTTAGAATAGAGCATCTTGCTGGATTAAATGATGTCATGTCAAAATCAAAAATAACAAATTTTTTATCAGACTCCCTAAAACCTGTATTGTCTAGTGACAGATCATTGTGCAAATATCCGATTGAGTGTAAAATATTTCTTGCTTCAGAAATTGAATCAAAAATTATGTCTAACAGTTCAGAAAACCTTGGTTTAACATGTAGTCCATCAAATGTTTTAACAGATGTTAGTTTTTCACTTATAATACATACAAATCCGTAATCAGAATAATTATATATTTGGTGGATTTTTTCAAAGTAATCGTATTCAGGATTGAGATCTCTGGATAATACTAACTTTTCATAAAGTGGTTTTAATTTATTATAAGAATCATTACTAATGAATCTCATAACACAATTTGATAAGACAATAGTTAAACCCGCATTTGATTTAACATATAAAATATTTGAGTCCATCCCATTATACTTAATTAAAACATCTCTAAAGAGTAAATATATGGTTTCAAGATATCCAGAATTTTTTTGATACATATTTGAAGAGTTATCGTATAATTTAAGCCATGATAATTGTGAACCGAAAAAGCTATAATATTCATCAGGCAGATTATTTTTGTCTAAATCATAAGAATATGGACAAAAATAACCAAAGTCGCATTCGCGCTGTAGTTTAATTAAAAGTTTATTAACAGGATATTCTGGATATTTATAAATTGTGCTAATAATTTGATGAATAGAACTAATGTTTTCTTTTGAATTCATTTGACTTATTAAATTCATGCATTCGAGGTATTTGTCAATATATTGATCTTTATTTATAAGCTGGGTCATTAATAAAAGTTATTATTTAATTATTAGCAAAATATTTCAATTTTTTATACTTTCTTCTTTATCTTATTATTTAATTAATAAAATATAGAATTTGATAAAATAATTATTCAACTAGTGAATATCGCATAACTTCTTCAAAAGTTTCTACCGGAATAACAGTAAAATCTTCATCTAATAGTAAAACATTTCTTTCTTTGATTTTGTCAAGATGTTTAATGTTTTCTTTAGGAAAGAGCACAAGCTTAACTCCTGCTCTTTTAGCACCTTCTAGTTTTTCTTCAAGACCTCCAATTGCAGTAACTTTGCCTTCTAAGTTAATTTCACCAGTCATAGCAATATCATGTCTGATCTTTTTACCAGTAAGTAATGAATAGAGTGCAATGGTTAATGCAGCACCAGCAGATGGACCATCTTTAGGAGTAGCACCATCTGGGCAGTGGATGTGAATACCTAATGGTTTGTCTTTGCTTTCAGTTAGATATTTATTTTTAACATCTTCGGGTAAGTAGTTCCAAGCCAAACTGGTAGCAACTTCTGTACTTTCTTTAATAACTTTTTCTAAATGTCCAGTTGCTTTAACGGATAGGAAAGATGAAGATGGTACTAACATAGTTTCAATTGATAGAACACCGCCATTACCAAGTGAGTTAGCCCATAGGCCATTAACAATACCTGGTTTGTCATCTTTGTGAATCTTGTCGTGGTCAATTTCCATTTTATGTTTTAGAAGAGTTTTGATATGTTTTGATTCAACAACAAATGGGAATTTAACTTTATCGCCATCAATTGAATTTTTAATAAGATTAGCCAAATTGAGTTCACGACAAATGTTATATAAGACAGACTTTAATTTACGTACTCCGCCTTCATATGTATATTTATTAATGATTTCACGAATAGTTTCTTCATTAATAACAATATCATTATTATTTAATCCCATTTCTTTCATCATTTCAGGTAATAGATAGTTCTTAGCAATGTGAAGTTTTTGTGATATCATAAGATATTTGGTTTCAACATTGGTAATTCTATCCATTAAAATAGGGTTTACATTGGATGGATCATTGTAACTAAAAATGATAGTGGCTCTTGACAAGTCAATATCAACTCCATGAAAGTATTTGTCTCTAAAGTGAGAGTTTTGCACAGGATCAGTTAAATGTACAAGCAAGTTAGCAATTTCGTCACCCTTATGAGTTTTAGAAATTTTGTCTAATTCATCAAAGTAGATAATTGGATCCATGCATTTGCTGGTAATTAAACCGTTAACAATACGACCATAAATCGAACCTTCATAAGTATAACTATGACCTTCAAGGAATGATGCATCGGTAGCACCACCTAATGAAATAAATACAAAGGGTTTGTCCATGGCCTTAGCAATACCTTCTTTAATTAATGTAGTTTTGCCGTTTCCAGGTGGTCCATAGATGCCTAACACATTACCTTTTGATTTAGGATTTCTAATTTGTTGACCCATCATTTGGATGATTTGTCTTTTGGCTTCGTCGTGTCCATAAACAGCTTCATCCATAATTACTTGGAGATTATCAAGAAATTTTTTAACCTTTTTAGATTTAATAGAATCCAAGCTTACACCTTTATATTTACCAAATGGAACAGTCATAAGAGCATCAAACCAAGTTTTAAGTTTGTTATCAGGATATCTACTTGTAGCTAAGGTAGTGTAGTTTTTAAGAATGTGATTCTTTTGACCAATTGGAAGAGGTAATTCCATGATTTGAAATAAAATAGGTTTATCACCAGCTTGGTAAGCATTAATTTCTTTAATTTGAGTTAAAGCTTGATTCTTTTCATTATCAGGAAGTTTCGAATAATATTTTAAAATTTCTTCTTCATCATCTTCGTCTTTTGATCTGAAAATTTGATGAACAAATTCGCGCCCATCTTTTTTATTAAGAATAGGTTTATTTGCTTTAGAATCTTTCATTACTTCTTCGTCATCTTCGTCATCATCATCGTCATCTCCATCATCACCCCAATCATCACCATCATCTTCAGAAGATTCTGTTTCAGAGTCTTCTTCATAATCATCAATATCTTCATTAATGGTTTCATCCTCATTATTATTTTCTAATTGTTTAATTTCAAATGTAATAAGGTTTGGATCTTGTTTAAATTTCTTATTACTTTTTGGTTTAGTACTATTTTCTTTTTGAATTTTCTTTGTTAGTGCATTAATACATTCTGAAAATGTTTTAGATTTATTTTTCATCGAATAATTATAAAGTTCATCTAAAATATTAACACATACAGAAAATTCAGCAATTAACCAAAGTCGAATAAATTCTGGAAATTGTTTTTCAATTTGTTTGTCTTTCTTAAAACCAATTACGATTTGTTCAAAAGATTCTTTTAAAAGAGTAAGATGTTTGGTAAGTTCTCGACCTCGTAATTTAAGATCACGAGTACTAGCATCTTTAAGTCTTTCAATTGCAGATAATTTAATTTCTCCAATAATTTCTTCGCTTGTTAATTTATCACGGGCTCTTTTAGGGCCAACATTTTTTGCATTGTTATTGATATAATTAACAAAATTTTCTACGTCAGTGTTCATTAATATATTACTCATTTTCACTTAATGATTAAGAATAACAATTTTTTTAATAGTTTTGTTAAAAAATTCAATATTTTTAATATATAAAGATAATAAGGTAATAAGCTAAATTACAATTTAATAAAGAAATAGGCTAAAAGAACTAAAGTACATAGCTGTATTCAACTCTCAATACCATAAGTTTATTTAAGATTAATACACTACCTAAACTATAACCAAGCACTAGCGACATAACAATCCAAGGATTTAGGGTTGTCACAATCAAAGACAAAATTAAAAATAATCCATAAAACACAAACGAAGTAGCAAAGTATCCTAATTTTAAACAAGCACAACTTTTCGGATCAGATTTTTTAAATACCAATTGTCTACGTTCTTCAATATCTCTTTCATTGTTATTAGAAATAACTTCTAAAATTTTGTATTCAATATATTTGAGCAGTAAAAATATATATTGTAACAAAATACTTGAAACAAAAATAATAATACATGTGAGAGCAAATTCCCACTTATATTGTACATTCCAAAAATTAAATAATAATTTTATTTGATACTCGTTCCATGAGTCAAATAGTACTGGGTTATTTATAGTAGTTAGATTATTAGATTGAATACTAATTTCTAGTTGATTAATAGATAAAAAATAATTTCATTGAATATCTTGTTCAATTTTTATTAGTTAATAATTAAAACAAGTTAATTAGAAAGTGGTATAAAAGCTATATTGTAAGTTGCAAGCATATCAAGAACAATTTTTATTTTATGTATTTTCAAACTAATATAAATAATATTATTATAGTTTATATCTAAAGTAATATAATGGGGATTGAGAAGTTTTTTTCTACCGTAAACCGTAACTTTAATGTAACCTCACAATTAGATCTAGTTAATACTAGTACTCAAGATTTGATTCAGACAAAATATTTGTTGATTGACTTTAATTCAATAATTCATAATGTTTCCAGCAAATTAATTTCTGAATTAAATCAATCTCGCAGTTCAAAATATTCAAATTTTAAAGTAGAAGATATTGATATTATGATTATTAAAGAAGTAAATGATTTTTTAATTACAATGTTAGAAAAAATAGACTTAAATAATTTAGAATATGTTTATATTGGAATAGATGGTGTCCCAACATTTGCAAAAATTTTAGAACAAAAGAAAAGACGTTTTATTGGTGACTTTGTAGAAAAATTACTTGAAAAATATTCTTTACCCTTTAATTGGAGCAAAAATAATATTAGCCCAGGAACAGTATTTATGGATAAGATTAATAAATATTTATTAAATATTAAATATATTACAAAAAATAGATTGATAAAAAAAGAAGATTTAATTTTAAAACCAAAAGATTATGAATTTTTTACAAAAATTAAAAAGTTTTCATTTTCTGATTCAAATTCAGAAGGCGAAGGTGAGATGAAAATTTATGATGTAATAAATCAGTTAGATATTAAAAATAAAGATTCAATAATATTTTATAGTCCAGATGCTGATGTTATTTTATTAAGTATGATATCAAAATATTCAGATAATATTCAAGTATTAAGATATAATAATGATTCGGAAGATTTATCAATAATTAATATTAAATTATTAAAAACAGTAATTTATGATTATTGTGTGGAAAGAATTGAAGGTTCTGATTATTCAGATCTTAATATGAAGAAATTAATAAAAGATATTGTATTTGTTTTTACAATATTTGGTAATGATTTTTTACCTAAATGTGAATCAATACAAACTAATTTGGATTTTTTGTTTTTAATTGATATGTATTTAATAAATTTATTAAATCACGGTCATATTGTTTCAGATAATGATATTGTTAGTTCGGTATTTTTAAATTATTTAAATTTGATGAGAGTGCATGAAAAAAGATTATTATTTAGAAACAGTTATTTAAACGTTTATCAAAATTATAATTACGCCAATCAAAAAAATTTTTTAATAGATTTATTTAAATTAAAAAATATGGAACAATCAAATATTGATGATTTTATAGCAAAAAAATTTGCTGATCCATTTTATAATTTTTATAATAATTTACTATTTTATATTGATCCTTTTAAGATAAAAGAATTATTAATTAAGAGTAAGGATTCAAAAGGTAGACAATTTGGATCTTTAAATTTTTATTTCTTAGAAAGAAACAAATTAATTGATGTTATTAAAGAAGCCTTAAATACAGTATTACCAATTAATAGTCTAGTTACTGTTGATCTTAAAGAAATAGAAGGAGAAGAAAAATATGAAAAACTTAGATATGTTCAATTTCAATCAAAACTAAAAAAACATATAATGAATATGAAAGATTTATCACCAAGAGATACTGAATTATATTTAATAAATAACAAATTAGACCGATATTATACTCTATTTAATCCAATTAATGAATTTTATGGAAATGTTTTAAAAACAAGAAAAATTAATGAAACATATTATTATCAAAAATATTTTAATAATCATGATAGAAAAAATGTAGTAACTGCTTATTTAAGAGGATTTAGATGGGTATTTAATTATTATTTTAATAGAAATAAATCATCTGTAGATGAAACATGGTATTATCCCTATTTTAAAGCACCATTATTTGAAACAATAGTAAGTAACTATAATCAATCAGTATTTGAACATAGTGTTAAAGGAAAAAAATTAGAAATAGATCCATTAGCACAGTTATTATATATTACTCCAATAAGATTAAGTGATTCGTCTAATCCTGATTTTTATAAATTGTTTGCTGAATTTAATTCGAATAAATTTGTAAATGAAGAATTTGTGAAAAAAATTAAGGGTTTTATTGAAAAGCACCCGCAATTTTTTTACAATTTAGATGAGCTGTATCGTGTTATAAATACTGGAAGTTTAAAAAAGAATTTATTTGATTGTTCTCATTCAAGTTTTATATCCAAATGCCATTATCAAATATTAAATTATGTGGTAGATATAAATCAATTTGTATCAAAACTAAAACAAGTTAATAATTCATAATATAAAAGTATAATAATTATTATTAATTATCCTTAAATTTTTGATAAGCTTCATTTAATTTATTGAGCTTATGAATAACTTTATATTTAATTAGTCCATACTTACTAACTAATAGTTCAATTAATTTTTCAGTTTCTGGTTTCTTTAATTTTAACTTTTCAGAATCAACATCATTATGTGTTGAATTCATAAAATATTGCTTAGCATCTTGGTACTCAAACTTTTCAGGAATAACATAATTTAAACTTTTAAGTTCCTCTAATGTTTTTTCTATATTTCGATGTTTACAATAAGTTTGAAACATTAAACTATGTTTAACATCTGATAAATTTGGACAGTAATCACAACCAAATAAAATACATAATTCAATAAATTGTTCATATGTAATTGAAAGATGTTCAAGAATTTGATTCAAGTGAATTTCTATTGGAGTTTTTTTACTGGATGATAAGTTTCTAATAATTCTTGGAGATCCAAAAGTTAAAATATCCATGTCTTCTGTTAATACCGCATAAACAAGATTAGACTTGCATAGATATGATAATTCTGAATCAGCTTCCTCGGGCGCATCAACATAGGGAATTCCCATCAAGTTCAATAATTCTCTACATTGATCCATTTGTTCTTTTGAAATCCAAACACTTCTTTTTAAATATTTAATTTTATCAGCTTCATTTTGTGCATCTGATAATTTCTCTAAAGCCTTCTTTCTAATTTGCTTTCTTGCATCTAATATTTTCTGCTTAAGTTGAGGTGGTTTTCCATCAAACACAAAAACTGGAATTATTCCTTTTTCTAAGAATGATAATGTTTTGTTAAATAATCCAAGAATGTGTGATGTTATCTCACCTTTTTCATTTGTTAAATCAGAACCTGAGTTTCTGATTGCAATGACAACTTGATACATTAATATACTGATGTCAATTGCTATTTTTTTTCCATAATATTCAGTAGTTTCCTTTTCTTTAATAAGTTCGGGATATTCTGAAAGAAATTTTAATAAATTTTTAATGCCCATTAAGGTATTTTAATTAATAATAAAGTTATCTCTTTAATAATAAACTTATCAATTTTTATTTTTTAAGTTAATTATTAGGATTTATAAATGGTTTAAAAATAGCTATTGATGAATTATATTTACAAGTATTAATTTAAATTTTCCAGAATGGTCTAATTATATTATACTTATAAAAGTATTAACTTTAAAAAAAATTATATAGTAAATAATTATTTTAATAACCTGAATATTATTTTCCAGGTTATTATATAATGGAATTTAAAATAGTTTATCCCTTTGAATCTTTAATATATGGTGACTCTTTCAAAGAAGCCATTAAAAATTTTATTAAAATAAACCACAATCTTAATGTTACTAAAATGATTATAACTGATAGATCCAGAAATATGGAAGCTCAAATTAAATACTATCAAGAAGATGGACGTAATAAAGTTGGTATTAATATGTTTCCTGTTGGCTTAAATTATCCTGTACCAATAGTTACTAACGATACATATATTCCACCCAGATATACTGATTCATTAGTTGCTTCCGTTTTACCTATGAGTCCAATGTCACCAATTGCTGTTGCACCATTTTTCCCAACTGTTATTAACATCCCTAATGTTTAAAGTTGATTTATTTAATTTTAAATAATTTTAATTATCCCATGATAATGTTCATTATCAATTATTATAGGCCCATTGCCTTCATAATAATTTGTAACAAATGCCTCATAATGATCTGAATTTTTTTTAATATTTACCAAATATACCAATTTATTTTCACAATAACCAAATATATTATTAGGTAATTCATTTTTTAAATCATTAGTTGTTACCCAATAATTAAATTTAATTTTTGTTAACATATTAATTGGTTTATTTGATAAAAAACCATATTTTAATTTATTTTTATTTTTAATTTTATTTTTGTTATTTAATGGTTTTAAACATAAAGTTAGCATAGATTTACTACTAATTTCTTTGATAGGTTCAGAACTTATATGAATAGATTTAATTTTGAATTTGTTTGAGTATGTTATGTTTTGTCCACTGTACCATCCTATTGATTTATTTATTTCTAGTTTTCCAGAAATCAAAAAACCAGATACAATAATACCCAAATCTGTATGTGGATACACGCTTAAAATATTAAAAATTGTTGGAGAATTAATTGATTTATTATTAGTTAATAAATTATTGTTAATTTCATCAAATAATTTGTTTTTATTAATCAGTTTTTTACAATTATATTCACTGATAGAATCAAATATATTTATTGGAATATATGGAATCCCAAGATGTTTTATAGTATTTAAATATTTTTCATTATAATTGTTTTTACAATTTGAAAACAATAAACAAATATCAGGATGTGTTCCTAATAAAATTTTATATCGGGTTCTTGTATATTCATTATCTCCTGGTGCTTCAATGAATGTAAATTTAACCCCATTCCATATTTTATAAAAACAGTTAATTGATGAAGTTTTTTTAGATTCAAGTTCATGTTTGTGATTCATTAAATATAATCTTGCTTCAGTATCATTATCTACTTTATTTAACAAAATATTTGATAAAAAAGTAGTTTTGCCACTAAGTGTGTCTCCTAATAAAACCACTCTAATTTCCGGATAAATTTTTGATTTGGTTCTTATTGTAATTTTAAAATAACTAACTTTATTGATATTAATTTCTGATTTAATTACTTCAAAATTTACTATGTCAGCATTATTTTTTTTAAGTAATAATGTAAAATTATTAAGTGTTTCTTTTTTTTGTTCGTCAGATAAATTAAAAGGTGTTCCGTCATCATCTACACCTAAATAATATATAGCTTCATTATTACCTTCTGCTAACCGCCATTTCATTTGAGTTGACAATTGTTCCAATCTATTTTCATCTAAATTGATTAAATATCTTTTATATTCAACATTACCTTCTTCAACTTCAGGTGATAACATTATAAAATTATTCTTTATTAATAACAGGTTTTAAATCTTTAATAGCTTTTTGTAAATCTTTTACATCTGGAATAATTTTTAATCCAATTTGAGGAGGTAACAAACTAGCAGGTTTACCAGCCATTTTCATGGATTTTGTAATTATGTCATCTGGATTTATTTCTTTTTCTTTAAGTTGGTTTAAAAATGGTAAAGGTGGAGGAATTGGTGGCCCAAATGTTTGTTTAGGTTTAGGTTCAACCGGATCAATAAAGTTAATATCAAGTTGATCAGGTGGTGCAAAATATTTAATTTGATATAATTGAGACGATAAGCCCATTTTATTATTTTTACACCAAACATAACTTAATTTTATTACCACATCAATTTGACCATTTATTTTAAAATCATTCAAAGTAATTTTTTTATCTTCAATATCAGAAGAAGTTTTATATTTATCATAAGTACTAGTTTTAATGAAGTGTAAGGAATTTTTTTTATTAATAATGCTAATCCATTCCTTATTGGTTTTTTTATTAATAAAACATTCGTTAATATCAGATTCTAAATTTTGAATAAATTTAATAAAATTATTGGTTAGGTCCCAATTTGGATATATTGGAATGTTAAGTTGATTAAATTTTTGATTTGCTAAGTTATAAATTAGTCTTAATCTTGGTAGTCTAATAAATATTTCTTTTGGCGTTTCATTTTGATCTTTTTGATAGTAAATATAATATTTGTGGTTTTCTTGATCTGTTTTGATTTTTCTTCCGATAATTAGATTATCAAAATTAAAGTCAATTTTAGGTGATCCAAAATCAATCAAATAATAGCTCATTATATATGAATCATATTATTTCTTTAGTATTTAAATCAATTTTTATAAAAAATTGAAAATTATAAAGTATCTACACATCTTAATTTAACATTAATGATGAAATCAATTGTTGAACCAACATTAACATACCATACCAATCAAATTACTCCTAAATTACTATCAGGATCTATTGATGAATATACAAATAAAGAGTTTTTAAGAATTTTTGATAGATATTGTTATGGAGATAAACCAGTATCTAGTACTCAGTTTGACTTTGACGAAGGGAAAAAAATTAATATTGAATTTGAATGCATTTTAAAAGAGGCATATCATTTATTGAGGTCCTACGGTTTTAATGTAAACAGGAACGTTGGACTGATCGAATTATGGAAATATACATCAAATGGTCAAAAAGTTTGTGTACCACTCGCTATGCACACTGATGATGGTGGAGCAGTAAATTACGCTGTTGAAACATGTATTTTTTATGTTGATAAAGATGATTGTCTGGATGGCGGGGGATTATATTATGTTGAAAACATTAAAAAAAATAAGGTATTAGGTGTTGTTTCGTATTATGAAACTCAAAAAAAATATCTTGATGTGCATAGTCATATGGTTGTTTTGATGAGTGGAAATTTAGAACACAGACCTAAATCAATTTGTGGATTAGGATCAAGAAAATGCATTGTTGTTCAATTTCGATCTAATGATAGAAATTGAATTACTAAAAAAATATACCCGTTGTTAAAAAAATATAATTGTTACATATTATTTATTCATTATAAAATTTATCTGTTTCAGTGAATATGAATTTTAAAAATTTTCTTTCACCTTTATTTACTTTTGTAACTTCGTGTTCAATGCCTTGGGCTTTTAAAATAATAATTGAATTTGGCTCTGAACTTATTTTTTTATCTCCAATTACTGTATATGAATCTGTTGAATTAGTAACTGTAAAAACACATTCATATTGAGGGATTTCATAAATTAATTGATCTCTGTGTTTAAGCATAAAACTTCCTTTGACATATTTTCTATATTCAATAGGAAAATTGTTAGCTAGATAAATTTTATTATTTAATACTAATTTTTTAATTTTTTCTTCATATTTTTTAATTAAATTTTTAATAACAGGTGATTCAACAACTAAATTATATCTATAAACATTTGGAAGTTTTTCAACTGATTTTTCTAAATCAGAGTCCGCTTTTTTTAGCTCATTTTTTAATAAATTAAAATCTTGGTTACTAAAAAAATTTTTTTCATAAATATATGAAAATTTTTCTATTTGTTTTTTTTTATTATATTCGTTGTAAGGGCTAAAAAATAATATAAAAATAAAAATGGACACTAATAATAAAATAAATAAATTTTTTTTCATATTATATTAAAAAAGAAATAAATTATATAAGGGGTTTATTAATTTTTTTTCTAAAACATTTTATATACTTGATATGATTAATGTTGGTATTAATGGTTTTGGTCGGATAGGAAAATGTGTTTTTATTCAATTATTAAATAATAAAAATTTTACTATTCGGTGTATTAATGTAACAGGTATGAAAGTAACTGAAATAGAAGAATATTTAAAGTATGATTCTACTCATCAATATGATAAAAATTTTAAATTTGAAATACTCTCAGATAGCGAATTTAAAATTAATCACCATACTGTTAAAATTTTATCAGATAGAGACCCAAAAAATTTAAATTGGAAACTAATGGGGTGTGAATATTTATTTGAATGTACTGGATCTTTTTTAACTAAAGAAAAATGTTCTCAACATAATGTTGATTATGTAATAATAAGTTCTCCTTCTAAAGACGATACACCTACATTTATTTATGGGGTTAATGAAAATAAATATAAAGGTGAATCTATAGTATCTGGATCATCGTGCACAACTAATTGTTTATCTCCTATGTTAAAATTACTTAATGACAATTATAAAATTAAAGAATGTGTTTTTACAACAATTCACGCAACAACTGCTTCCCAATATACAGTTGATATTGTAGATAAAAAAGTAAGAACATCAAGATCAATATTTAATAATATAATTCCTCATACAACAGGAGCCTCTGCTTCTATTTATTCAGTATTACCTGAATTATCTGGATTAGTAAATGGAACTAGTCTACGGGTTCCGGTTATAAATTGTTCACTAGTTGATTTAAATGTTTATTTGGAAAATCCTAATATTAAATTAAATGATATTATTCAAATAATTAAATCAAGCCCTTATTTAAATAAAGTTTACGATATTAACAACAAAAATTTAGTTAGTTGTGATTTTATTACAACTATAACACCAACTATTTTAGACACTAAAGCATCTATTGATATTGGAAGTGGTAAATTTAAATTAATGATTTGGTATGATAATGAATGGTCTTATTCAGCTCAATTAATTAGATTATGTGAATCAATTTTTAACTTTAACCAAAATAAAAAAATGAGTATAAATATACAAACAATAAAAAACATTAATGAAAATAAATATTATATTAACAACATAAATTTTTCTGGTAAAAATGTTGTATTGAGATTGGATTTAAATGTACCACTAGATAAATCATTAAATATAACTGATGATTTTAGAATTAGTTCAGCATTACAAACAATAAATACTATTTTAAGTTCAAATCCAAATAGATTAATAATTACATCACATTTTGGAAGACCAAAATTAAATGAACAAAAATATTCCCTAACTCATGTATTAAAGTGTTTAGAAAAACATGTAGAAAAACCAATTGAATTTTTATCTAATGGAATATCTGGGGAAACAATAAATCAATTAGTTAATTCAAAATCTAAAATATTTTTGTTAGAAAATCTTAGGTATCACAAAGAAGAAACAGAGTATGAAAATGGACAAATTGATTTAAATAATCCTGTTGTAAATATTTATGGTTCTCTTGGTGATATATTTATATCTGATGCATTTGGATGCGCACATAGATCTCACATGAGTATAGGTGGCATAAAATTATTTGAAACTATTTTAAATAAACAAATTGGATATGGTCATTTAATTCAAAAAGAAATAGCTTGTTTATCTAATTTAGTTTCAGGAAATAAAAAAATACTTTGTATTATTGGAGGAAATAAAATAGCAGATAAATTACCAATAATTGATTCATTTAAAAGCCTACCTAATACTCAAATATTTGTAGCAGGCGGATTAGCCAAACACTATATTCCAGATACACCAAATACCACAGTAATGGAAGATGGTTGGGGTAATAGCAGTTTAGAAATGGAACCAATATATGTTCCAGATATTAAAACTTCAGAATTAAATAGTTATGACATTGGTCCAAAATCAAAATCAAAACTATTTGATTTAGTTTTAAAATCTGATATTGTGTTTTGGAATGGATCACTTGGTGTTATTGAACATAATTTTTATAGACATTCTAGTGTTCAATTAGTTAAGTTTTTAGAATCACATAAAAATATAAAAACAATTATTGGAGGGGGTGAAACAGGATCGATAGTTCAAGATAAAAATTCAAATATTTATGTGAGTACTGGAGGAGGAGCTTTATTAGAGTATTTACAACAAAAATTTAAAGATGGGACAAATATTCCAGGAATAAAAATTTATGAATTTAATGAATAAAATTAAAGATATTTAACAAAAATTAGCGAATAAAATAAAAATATTTAAAAGTTAAAATCCGAATATAAGTATATGGTGTTAATTGTTGTTAGACACGGTGAATCGGAATGGAATAAGTTAAATAAATTTACAGGGTGGAAAAATCCATCACTCAGTACCAACGGTATAAAAGAAGCTCAAATAGTTGGAAAATTATTACAAAACTATAAAATTAATTGGGTTTTTACAAGTGATTTAGATCGAAGTATTGAAACAGCCAATATTATAATGGAAAATAATACAGATAGAAATTATAGTTTTAAAAGTTGTGAAGCGTTAAAAGAAAGAGATTATGGTGATTTAACTGGAAAAAATAAGATGGAACTAGAAATAATTCATGGTAAAGATCAAATTTATCAATGGAGAAGAAGCTGGTCTCATTGTCCTCCAAATGGAGAAAATTTAAAACAAGTTGCAGAAAGAGTTGGTAATTTTTATGATAATAATATACAACCATTATTATTATTAAATAACAACTCTAATATTTTAATAGTTGCTCATGGCAATTCATTAAGAGCATTACTTGTACATTTGGGAATAAAATCAGAAACATCCATTGAAAGTTTTGAAATAGAAACTGGTGTTCCTATAAAATTAGATATTGACAATAAGACAATTGAATATATTAATAGATATAAATTTACAGGAACTCAAATATTAGATTCAAGAGGATTTCCAACAATTCAAGCTGAATGTTGGGATTTATGTGAAAATAAAATAATAGGTAAAGGTTCTACACCATCAGGTGCATCATGTGGATCATCAGAAGTAATAGAATTAAGAGATGGTGATAAAAGTAAATACATGGGAAAATCTGTATTCAAAGCAATTGAAAATATAAATAAAATAAATTCATTATGTTTAAAAAATGTATCAAATTTAATTATTATGGATAGTCAACTTAAAAAAATGGATTCATCCCCATATAAATCATATATGGGCGGTAATACAACAACAGCATTAAGTTTTTGTTTTTCAGATGTTGGATCAAAAATTAATCAAATGGAATTATTTGAATATTTTTCTAATATTTTTTCCAATAAATTAAATTGTACCCAAAAATTACCAACTCCAATGGTAAATATAATTAATGGAGGAAAACATGGTGTAACTGAAGATTTAAAAATTCAAGAATTTATGATATTATGTAATAGGGATTATTCAATTGATAAACAAATACAAATTATTTGTGAGGTATATCATGAACTAAAAAAAATACTCGTTGAAAAATATGGTCCTGGTGCTAAATCAATTGGAGACGAAGGTGGATTTTGTCCTCCAATTTATACAGCAAACGAAGCAATTCAAGTAATATCGGAAGCTATAGTTTCTGTTGGATATTTACCTGGGGTTGATGTGTTTTTAGCATTAGATTGTGCTAGCTCGGAATTTTATAATAATGAAACTAAATTATATGAAGTAGAAAAAGATTTGTTTTTAACATCATCTCAATTAGTTAGTTATTATGAAAATTTAATTGATAAATATCCATATTTAATTAGTATAGAAGATGGCTTTTCAGAGTCAGATTATGAAGGGTGGAAATTATTTATGGAAAAATTAGGTTCAAAAATAATGATTGTGGGTGATGATTTATTTACAACAAATCCATCATTAATTAAAACAGGTCTTGAAAATAAATTAGCAAATACTTTATTATTAAAAGTAAATCAAATAGGAACAATCACTGAGGCAGTTGAAGGTGCCCAATTAATGTTTAATAAAAATAATAATGTGATAGTATCTCATAGATCCGGTGAAACAAATCACGCATATATTGTTGATTTAGCAGTAGGAATTGGAGCACAATATTTAAAGATTGGAAGTCCATGTAGAGGTGAACGAGTAGCAAAATTTAATAGATTAATAGAAATTAATAGTTTGTTAAATAATAAAATAATATTATAAATAAAATTGAAAATATCAGGTTAAAAAGATATGTTCAATCTTATTAATGTATAAAAGAATATGTTTTTTGTATACCGAAACAACTGGATTACACCAATCAAACTATCCTGTTAGTAAAAAAAAGTTATATACTTTTGCTCGAATGGTTTCACTGAATTATGAAATCGGATATCTAAAAGATAATGAATTTATTCAAGAAAAAAAAGTAAGAAAAATTATTAAACCAAGATGTATGTATATTCCAGAAGAAACTATAGAGTATCACGGTATTACTCAAGAAATTGCCAACAAAAAAGGAATTGATCCTGAAGTTGTTATTAATGAACTAAAAGATGATTTAAAAACTGTTGATATTGTAATAAGCCATAGTATTGATTTTCATCTAAAAACAATTTTAGCCGAAGCAGTTAGATATAATATTTCATTAGATTTTAATAATTATGTAATAGTTGATACAATAAATTTTTACCATTCATATGGATTTTTAAAACTAAAGGAATTGGCTGCAAAATTATCAATAAAAAATATTCCCGAATCAAATGAAAATAACGTTGAATTAATTAAAAATGTGTTTCTAAAACTTTATGTTAAGTTTACCAAGTCTGTTCAAAAAGTGGAAAAATAATTTGAAAAAATTGGAAAATCAAATTTATAAAATAACTTATTTCTTTTTATTTTTACCAAGATCAGAAACTTGATCAAACATAACGTATTTACCATCACCCTTTAATTTGGGTAATTTTAAATTTATTCTGTCAACCCATTTAAATTCTAATGGATCATGACAAGTTTTGTTTGACCAGGTCATGTTAAATTTTTTGCAATAGTCTTGGTCAACAAAATCAATACATTCTTTATTTACAAATCTACATGACCCTAATTTATTTTTTTTACTTGAACAAAACTCATTAGACCATCCATTTTCACCTTCAAAAAATAATTGTTTATTTGAATCCAATCTAAATAATTTTAAATCACAATTTTCATTTGAAAGTTTTTTATATTTGTATTTAAAACTACCTCCATATTGATTTGAATTATCGGGTAGATATTTTTTCTCAACCAAGCAACAATTAATAGATTGGACAGGTTGATATGATAATCCGGTATTATATGATGGTTTTGAGTCGTCCGTGTCAGATTTATAATTTTGGCTGGGATCTAGGTCTTTATCACTTAAAATATCGAATTTTTCACTAGTATTTGTTCCAATATATATTACAATTATTAATAATATTGAAATTAATATTAATAGATTTGGTTTCATATTATATTTAAAAAGAAATTAAATTTAATTATTAAATGTCGTCAATTTTAGGTAAACTTAAAAGTAACGATTCAACAAGTAATATTGGATCGTCAAAAGAACATATATTTACAGTGAGCGAATTATCTGAGTATTTAAAATCAGTAATTGCAAATAAAAAAGTGAAAGTTATTGGTGAAGTTAGTCAGCCAGTACTAAGAGGTGGTCATTTATATTTTTCAATTAAAGATGACTCTTCAAATATTAGATCAATTGTTTGGAAATCAAAAAATGTTGACAAAGAAGCAATCACAGAAGGACAAAAACTAACATTAGAATGCAAAATAGATTTTTATGGTGGTAATGGTTCGATTAATTTGATTGTTGATAAAATAATAACACAAGAAGGTTCTGGTGAATTATTTGTTAAATATGAAAAAATCAAACAGGATTTTATGACCAAAGGATATTTTGATAAATCAAGAAAAAAACAAATACCAAAAATACTAAAAGATATTTTGATTTTAACTAGTGAGAGCGGTGCAGCATTACAAGATTTTATCTATGCGCTCGATAATAATAAATCATTAATTAATTATGATATTCAAGATGTAAAAGTTCAAGGAACAGAGTGCCCCAAAACAATATGCGAACAATTAGATATAATTAAAAAATCAAAAAAACACTATGATTTGGTTGTGATTACAAGAGGAGGAGGTAGTTTTGAAGAATTATTTGGATTTTCTCAACCAGAATTAATTGAATCTGTTTATAATTTTAATCTACCAGTATTAAGTGCAATAGGTCATCAAGTAGATAATCCATTGTTAGATTTAGTGGCCGATGTTAGCGCACCAACTCCATCATTAGCTGCTCAATTTATAGTAGATCATAATTATAAATTTATAAATTATTTGGAAGAAATCAGAGATGGGGTAAAATCAGAATTATTAGATGATATTACAGGTAGACAGAATTCGCTAAGTAAATTAAATGAAAAATTATATAGACTATTTAACAGTTTGGTTAATTTGAAAAATGACTGTCAAAATTTAATTAGAAGTGATATTGGAAATTTGATGATTAAACTATCAGTATTAGAATCAAAAGTTCAAGTTGACTTGAATAAAAACATTAGTTTGTATAAATCAAATAATAAAATTTTAAATAGTGAAGAATTAGAAAAATTTATTGGCCAGACTATTAAATTAAGATGGGGTGATAAGGAGTTTAAAGTTAAACTTATCGAGTAATTTTTGTATGTTTTATTTTATATCAATATAAAACTTATAAAATTATCTTATTTTATAATAATATATAATGACAACAAATTTATCAGAATTTAATTCTATTATTAAAGATGTTACAAATATAGATCAAACATTTACATTACAAAATCCAACATCAAATAGAATTGGTTATTTTAATTATTCATCATCTGATCCAACTGTTGCTGAAATTATAAGTTCTTATACTCAAATTGGACCAAATATCTTGGGTTTAGAAGAAAATAAAAGATTAGGTATGTCTGTTTGTTTTAGTGCAGACGGGCTTAATTTTGCAGTTTGTTCAAATACAAATAATGGTAGTGTTTTTGTTTATAATCTTGATTATAGCGAAGGATCTTATAATTGGACAATAAAAGGAGGTGAGATTACACCAACTGATTTAAATAAGGGGGGATTTGGAGGATCAATAAGTTTAAGTGGAGATGGTAATACTATTGCAATTGGTGGTGAAGCATCGCAGTCCAATACAGGTACTGTTACTTTATATAAATATGATGGTTCAATATGGAATATGGTTGGATCTGTTATAACAAATCCAACTGCTAGAACGAATTATTTTGGTACATCAATTAGTCTTAGTTCAGATGTAACCAGATTAATTGTTGGACAAAGAGGTTATCATACATTTGGGACTTCAAATATATTTCATTTAGGCGCAGTATATGTATATGATATTGATTCAGAATATAATTTTACATTAACTAACACATTTGTTGGGTCTAATGAAAATGATAGTTTTGGTTATGGAGTTGAATTAACACCAGATGGAAATACATTAGTAGCAGGTACTAATCCATCTTCTGCGAAAGGTTATGTTAGGGTTTACAATTATTCAAATAGTACTTGGACTCAAAAAGGGTCAACAATTAATAGTCAATCATCATCAAGTGATGATAGGTATGGACGATGTGTAAGTGTATCTGCTGATGGTAATATAATTGCTATTGGATCACCTGGTTATAATTCAAATACTGGTTGTATACAAATTTATACATTTGATTCTGAAAATAGTGACTGGATTCAAAAAGGTTCAAATATTACAGGATCACAATTAGCTCAATCTATAAAATTAAGTTCAAATGGTAACACAATAATTTGTGGAACTGGTGAAACAAATAAAGTAGAATTATATAAGTTTATTAATGGATCATGGCAACTAGTAAAAAGTTTTACTGCATTATCACATAGTAATTTTGGGGGTTCAGTAAATTTATTATCTTTAAACAATGAAAATAATTTAGTGATTATAGGTTCAATTATGTATAGTTCAGATAGTATATCAGCCAGAGGTGCAGTTCAAGTATATTATGATACCCAATCATTAAAAATTTTAAAAGCAGGTACATCAACAATAACAGCTAAACAATTTGCATCTAATAATTATAGTCAAGGATTGATATCATCGACATTAACAGTAAATAAATTAGATCCAATAATAACTTTTAATAGCGTAAATAAAATTTATGGAAACTCTGATTTTAGTCCAATAATTACTTCTAATAGTTCTGGTCAATTTACTTATACAAGTTCAAATTTATCAGTTGCAACAATAGTTAACAATCAAATACATATAACGGGAGCAGGAACAACAACAATAACAGCAACACAAGCTACAGACCCAATTTATAATAGTAAATCAGTAGGATCAGTACTAACAGTAAATAGAGCAGAAACAACTTTAACATCAAATAATATTATTAAAGTTTATGGGGATCAAAATTTTAATTATAATGGAACATCAAATAGAATTGGTTATATTAATTATTCATCATCTGATCCTACTGTTGCTGAAATAATTAGTTCTTATAAACAAATAGGAAACACTATAAGTGGATCAGTAAATTCGGAAGCTTTAGGTGATTGTGTAAAATTTAGTTCAGATGGTCTTACTTTTGCTGTTAGTTCAACACGTGCTAATAATAATGAGGGTTTAGTAAAAGTTTATTCATTAAATTATTTAAATGGTGAATATTTATGGGTTCAAAAAGGGGGTGATATTTTACCAAATATTAGAGAATCAAATTTATACTTTGGAGGTTCAATTAGTTTAAATGCTGATGGTAATACTATTATTGTTGGTTCTGAGGCTAATAATGGATATAGAGGTTCAATAACATTATATAATTTTAATGGAACCCAGTGGATAATGAAGTCTTATTTGACACAATCAGATTCAAGTTTTGTTGCTTTTGGTAATTCAGTAAGTTTAAATTCAAATGCTACAAAAATAGCTGTAGGATGTAAACAATATACAAAATATGAGAGACTTGTTAATAAAGGAACATATGGTGCAATTAGTATTTATCGAATAGTTAATTTTGAATTTGTGTTAGAACAATTAATTGTTGGATCTTTTAAGGAAGGATTTTTAGGCTGGAGTGTTGAAATAAATGGAGAAGGTAATGTTTTAATTGCTGGTGGATTTGTATCAAATGGTAATGGTTATGCACAAATATACAAATTTAATTCTATTAATAATTCTTGGAACCAGATAGGACAGACTATACCAAGTCAATCATTAGCAAGCTTGGATTGGTATGGTAATTGTGTTAGTATATCTTTGGATGGTAATACTGTGGCAATAAATTGCCCATTTTATTATTCAAATACAGGTGTGATAGAAATATATACTTATGATAATGTATTATTACAGTGGATACCAAAAGGTGCAAGTATTAGTGGTCTTAGTGTAGCAAAAGCTTTAAAATTAAGTGCTGATGGAAATACTGTAATATCTGGTTCTGAATTTGATAAAGTAAAAATTTTTAAATACTCAAATGAAAACTGGGAGCTAACAAACACTATTATACCAGAAAATTATGGTGCATTTGGTACTTCAGTTGATTTAATATCATTTGATAACCAAATTAATTTAATTCTAGTTGGGGCAAACGCAACAAGTTTAAATAATTATTCACGTAATGGTTCTGCTTATGTTTACTATAAAACATCAAATACAATTAAAATAAATAGTACTGGAACAACAAGTATTATAACAAAACAATATCAAACAAATAATTATAACGAAGGTGAAGTAACTGCAGAACTAACAGTTGAAAAAGCAGATCCAACAATAAGTTTTAATAATATAAATAAAATTTGGGGTCAAATGGATTTCGTTCCTAATATTGTATCAAATAGTTCAGGTCAATTTACCTATGTAAGTTCAAATCCATTAGTTGCAACAATAGTTGACAATCAAATACATATTACAGGTATAGGTTCTACAACAATAACTGTAACACAAGCATCAACAAATAATTATAATAGTAGGGTAGCAACTGCGGAACTAACAGTTGTAAAAGCATATCCAATAATAAATTTTAATAATATAAATAAAATTTATGGAAACTCTGATTTTGTTCCGGCTATTACATCAAATAGTTCAGGTCAATTTACTTTTACTAGTTCAAATTTAGAAGTTGCAACAATAGTTGATAATCAAATACATATTATAGGAGTAGGTTCAACAACAATAACTGCAACACAAGCATCAACTGATAATTATAATAGTAAAGAAGCAACTTCTAAACTAATAGTTGTAAAAGCAGATCCAACAATAAGTTTTAATAATTTAAATAAAATTTGGGGTCAAATAGATTTTGTTCCAGATATTACATCAAATAGTTCAGGTCAATTTACTTATGTAAGTTCAAATCCATTAGTTGCAATAATAGTTGATAATCAAATACATATTACAGGGACAGGTTTAACATCAATAACTGTAACACAAGCATCAACCAATAATTATAATAGTGGGGAAGAAACTGCAGAATTAACAGTTGAAAAAGCAGATCCAATAATAAGTTTTAATAATATAAATAAAATTTATGGCAATTCAGATTTTATACCAGATATTTCATCAAATAGTTCAGGTGAATTTACTTTTATTAGTTCAAATTTATCAGTTGCAACAATAAATAATCAAACAAACAAATTTCATATTGAAGGCGTTGGAACATCAATAATTACCGCATTTCAAGAAGCAGATAATTATTATAATAGTAAAGAAATAACAATTGAATTAGTTGTTGGAAAAGCAAATCCAGTTATTATATTTAATGACGTTGTTAAATCATACGGTGATTCTGCTTTTATACCAGTTGTAACATCAAATAGTTCTGGATTATTTACATTTAATAGTTCAAACCAATTAGTTGCCGAAATAAATAGAGAATCAAATCAAATTGAAATATTGGGAGTGGGTGAAACCGAAATTACTGTATTTCAAGCATCTGATAATAATTATAATAGCGGGGTAACAACCGCAATTTTAACAGTAAATAAAGCTAATCCAATTGTTGGACTTTTATTAATACCAAATAAATCAGTAAAAGATAATAACTTTATAATTGAAAATCCAACAAAACCAAATGATCATGATGGTTTATGGTCTTATGAAAGCTTAAATTTAGATAAAGCAACTGTAGAAGACAAAACCATAACTTTTTTAAAGGGAGGTATTGTAAAAATACTTGCAACATTATCAGGTACAAGTTTATATTTTGAAAAAATTATTCAAGCTCAATTTTCAATATCAGAGTCTGAAGAACCTTCTAATTTTGAATTTATTAATTCAGATCTAGTTGATAATGCAATTCCAAATGATATTGAACCAGAAGAAGGTGTTGTAATAATACCAGTTGATATTTTTTCGGAAGAACAAATACAAAAATTTAATCCTAACGAAGGTACTAATGATGAAAAATCAGCAAATAGAAGTTTGTTTGCTGAAAGTTTATTTAATAAATTTGTAGATGCAACTGAAATAGTTGTACCAAAAGAAATAATTTATTTACCTCCAGAACTTATCATAGAAGAAATTTCTGAGGTTAAACTAATTAACGCTAGTCAATCAACAACTGATAATCCACTAACATATGAACTAGATAAAATAGACAAAACACAAGCAATTTATTCTTTATTAGATAATCCAGGAAATACAATAGAGTTTAATGGTATTAATGAATATTCTGGATTTTCAATTAAAATTATTAAACAGGAAGATATTAATTATACTATTATCAAAAAAAATGATAAAGGAGAAATAAATGAATATACTGCTTTTAAAGGTAATTTAGTTTATTATTTGGGGCTTAAATTAATTTTAGGCAGTGTAACAGGTCAATTATTTGTTCCAGAACCAATAGTTTTTGATCCATTTATTATACCTGTTAAAAAATATGGAGATGACCCATTTATAATTAATGTAACATCAAATAGTACCGGTTTAATTGAATATACAAGTTCAAATCATGAAATTGCAACAATATCTGGTAACATAGTTACAATTCATGATTTAGGAACAGTAACAATAACTGCAACACAAGAACCAGATAATAATTATGATAGTGGTTCAATATCCACTACATTAACTATTAACAAAGCAAATCCCACAATTATTTTTCCAAATATTGAAAAAACTTTTGGAGATGATCCATTTATTATAGAAGAACCAGAATCTAATAGTTCAGGTGATTTTAGTTTTATGATAGATCCATCTTCAGATCAAACAGTTGCAACAATAGAAAATAATGAAGTGACAATAATTGGAGCAGGGCAAACAAAAATTATATTAACACAAAAAGAAGACGAACACTACAATAGTTTAATAAAATTTGCAACTCTAAAAGTTAATAAAGCTGATCCAATAATTAATGTTGATGATATTAATAAAACTTATGGGGATTCTAATTTTGTTCTAAAAGTTACATCAAATAGCTCTGGTTTATTTAATTTTACTAGTTTGGATTTGTCAGTTGCCAAAATAATTAATTTAAATGAAATTGAAATAGTTGGTGCAGGTGAAACAATTATAACTGTAAAACAAAATTCAGATAAAAATTATAACGAGGGTGAAGAAATGCTTACTTTAACAGTCGATAAAGCAATACCAACAATTAGTTTGGATGATACAGTTAAGTTTTATGATGATTCTAATTTTATTCCAGAAGTTAAAACAAATAGTACAGGAAACTTAATTTTCTCAATAACTGATTCTGAAATAGCATCAGTAACGGAATCAAACCAAATATTCATTATAAAGGTTGGTACAACTAAAGTAACCGCATATCAAGAATCTGACAATAACTATTATCCAGGATCTGCTATTGCTCAACTTACAATAAATAAAGCAGACCCAAATTTATATTTAGAACCTATAAACAAAAAATATAATGATGAAGATTTTGAAATAAATGCACTAACTAATAGTTCGGGTGAATTGACATATACAATAGATAATATTGAAGATGAATCTAAAGACAGTGAAGTTGCCGAAATAATAGATGGAAATATTGTACATATCACAGGTGTCGGTCAGGCTATAATTACTATAAACCAAGAAGAATCTGAAAATTATAACAAAGGTAGTATAATTACAATTTTAACAGTTAAAGGTCCCGAACAGTTCCTATATACTGAAAATACAAGTTCAATGAGAATTTTAACTATAGAAAATAAAGGAATAATTAGTGGTGATCCTAAAAAGGACTTTTTACCAAATTCATTTTTAAAATACCATAGTAAAAATATTACCGAGGATTATGATAAAACAGATGACAATAAAAGAAGTTATATTAAAGAAGATTCTGACCATTATATTTTCCAATATAATATTAAGGAGCAGGTAAAAGGGAGATATTTTGATTGGTCTTCTGATGGTAAATATTTAGTATCATATTTTGGTGATTCAAATATTGTTTATATTTATGATGTTGGAACAGTTGGACATACAGGTAAAGTTAAATTATTAAGAACTATTTATTTAGATTATGGTAATCCAAAAATGATAAAATATAGTCCTGATAGTAAAAAATTAGGAATTTTATATGCGACTAGTCCAGAATCAGATAACGAACCTTATGGTCAACTAGATATTTATTTAATAGATAACTTGATGAATAATAATTTAGAACCACTTAAATCTATAAAACCATCTGATTATCCAGAATTACAAATAGAGTTATTTTTACCAACTTTTGATTGGAGTTCAAATAATACCAAAATATATTTGGGTAGCCAAACTAATATTCAAAATTTGATTAATTATAACGAAAAAATAAAAAATATTGAATTAGAAGATCAAGTAGGTTTTGTTATGATTATAGATACTCGTTCATATAAAGTTGTTAATCAAATTCATCAAAACTATGATTTAGGTGAATTAGATAGTTATTTTGGTCTTTATATTAAAACAAGCCCGGATGGTAAGAAAATAGCAATTGGAAATTATGGTCAAAATTTATATATTTATAAAAATAATATTACAAAATACTTGATAGATATTTATGAAAATTTATTTGAAAATGTTTCAGAAGATAGTTTTACATGGGGACCAGATTCAGGTAAAATAGCTGTGGGACATTATGAAGATTTTAACATAAATGGTGAATTTAAAAGAAATTATTATGTTAATGTTTATGATGATTTAACTAAAGTAGAACCTGTTCCTGTCCAAACATTAAAAACAGATAATTTAGAAAATAATTTTGGTTCTACAATGTCTTGGTCATCAGATGGTAAAAAACTAGCTGTAAGTTTGGGGATTGCATTTAGTGGAGGACAAGCTGGAAGTTGGTATGGATATACATATATTTATGATACATCTGATTTTAAAAATCCACTTATTATAACAGAAAATAACAATTCTGATTATCCAACCTATTTAAAATATAATTCAAATGGATCAGTTTTAGGTGTAAGTAATTATGATAATTTATTTTTTTATCAAACAGAATAATAACATAATTTTGTCCAAATATCTGTTTCTAATTTAATTAATAATTAAATTAAAAACAATTAAAAACAATAAAAAATGAAAAATATACTTAAAAATATATCAACTATGAGTGTCAATGTCGGAGGTATTTAAAACACTTGAACAAGAAGTTCAAAGTTTAGAATCTATTGAAAGCTGGAATGAAAAAATTTCTAAAATGAAAGAAATTAAAGAAAAAATTTTAGTTGAACAACAAAAATTATCAGAACTAGTAAATATGGTTATTAAAAATGAAATTAAATCAGATCAAGATAAAAAGAAGAAATCAAAAAATGATAAGTATGATTTAGATACTTTAGTTGCATCATTTAAAGATGCGGATAACTTAGAAGAAAAAATTAAATTATATCATTTAATTAATTCTCAAATAAATGACGTTGAAAAACAACTATTTTCTAACTAATAAAACGTTTAAAAGATAAAGCGCATTGTATTCATTTTTCAACCAATTTTTCAACCACTATATAATTTTTATCAATACAATAGTATATAATGGTTGTTCAATTTTCTCATGTTGGTAAAAGAAATTTTATGTCTGGTGACTCAAATGATTTTAAATTAAAAAATTTATTTAACAATCCTGATTTAGAATTTACTCATAAAAAATCTGGAGACAAAGTAACAATAACTTTAAAACCAAAATTTGAAGGTAACTTATTTTCTATATTACAATCAAATAAACCCAATCCTAATGGTTTAAATGAACGTTATGGATGGAAAAATGACTGGAGTCCAAATGGCCAAATTTTAGCAGTTGGATCACCTTTTTATGAACTTTCAACAGTTAATAATATTGATGCTGGTCGTGTTTATTTTTATAAATTTGATGAGCTTTCAAAAGCTAATCCTCAACCTTTTAATATTTTAGAAAGGGAAAATGAAGTTGGATCTTTTGGATCTTATTTAAGATTTAGTAAAGATGGTACAAAAATAGCTATTGGTGCAAGAACAAAAGATAATAAAGGTGCTGTATATATCTATAATGTGTCTGATATTTTAAATGGAGCTAATCCTAATCCATTAAATAAAATTCAACCAAATAATTTAACAGCTGGTGCATTTTTTGGTGTTTCTTTAGAATGGAACTATAACGATAGTCAATTAGCTATAGGATCTGCTCAAAATAATAGTATTGGTTATGTTTATATTTACAACACAGATAATTTTAATGTTCCTGTAAATATTTTAAATCCAGTTGATCGCATTGGTTTAAATTTTGTTAACACTTATTATGGTTATAAAGTTAGTTGGGATTCAAACAATAAATATTTAGCAGTTAGTGCAATGTGGTATGATCAAATTCTTGATAATGATATTGGTGCTGTATATATTTATTCAGTTGAAAATTTAAAATTTGGAATTAATCCAAATCCAAATAAAATTTTAAAACCAACTAATTCACAATTTGCTAATTTTGGCTGGGAAGTTAAATTTAGTCCAAATGGTAAACAATTAGCAATTGGATCACCTGGAGAATTTAAAGTTTATATTTATGACACTAATACTATTTTAAATGATTCTCAACCAGTTATAATATCTACACCTCAAAAAAGTTTTGGTTGTAATTTTGGAGTATCACTTGATTGGAATCCATCAAGTACAAAATTAGTTATTGCAGATACTTTATTTGAATCTGAAATTAAATCTATGGGTTGTGTATATTTATATGATGTAACAAATATTTATACTGGTATGAAACCCATGCAACAAATAATAATGAAAGGTCTTATTAATGTTAATGCAACAGACGAAGGATTTGGTAGAGGTTTGAGATGGCATCCTTCTAATAGATATTTGGTTGCAAATGCATGGTTAAATAATAAATCAGGATCATTATTTGTTTTACATTAACAAGTTATAATATATAAAAAAATTGAATTTTAATTAATATAATATAGTATTATATTAATTAATGGAATACTCTTTTGAATATATGGTTAATGAAGCATACCAGGAACTTGACAAAGATCCTAATGAAGCACAAACTCTGATTTTACCAGATGTTGTGACTACAATTGAACCAACCCGTATGATATGGGTTAATGTTAAAGACTATCTTCGGGTAATTCGCCGTCGTCCAGAACATTTTATAAATTTCCTTAAAAATGAAAAGATTTGCAAAGGAGAAATTAATTGGATGTCTGGATCAATTAGCGATGGTTTAGTACTTCATGATAAGTTTAGAAAAAATACTATTATTAGTGAAATGGCACTTAAATATGTTAATGATTTTGTTGTTTGCACCACTTGTAAACGTGCAGACAGTTTACTCATTAAAGAAAAGGAATCTAAGTTACATAAATTTGAATGCAATAACTGCGGGATGACCAAGTATATGTAATAATTTAATATATGATTCTATTATTTATTTTAATAATCTGGCAATGTAAATTGTCATAATTATAAATCCTAATTTTAGATGTATCATACATAATGTTTTAGCTAATTTTGATTGAGGAACTATATCATAACCAAGTGAATAAAATGTAGTGTGTGAAAAGTATAATAAATCAAAAAATGGAATAGGTTCTTTGGATTCCAAATTGTGTATATTTTTAAAGCTATCTTTGTCATATCTATATATTTGACAATAAGCTAATGAAAACAAAGTATTAAAAACAAATATAATTAATATAATTTCAAATATCAATAAATTTGGTATTTCTTTTATTTTATCAACTATATGGAATTCATCTATATAATCAAGTAATTTTCCCATTATAATTATAATAGGATAATTTTATAAGTTTATATAAATTATTTTTATAAACCAAAATATGTTATTTACCCATAAATTAAGCACCACCTCTTAATGCTAGAACCATGCGAAGTGTATTGCCTATTTTTATATTTGTTTCTTCGATTTTTTTAGAATCTTCTAGTAATTTACCCCCAAACAAAAGTCTTTGATGATTTGGTCCAATGCCTTCTAGTTCTTGAATTATTTCTTTAATATTATAAACAGATGCAGTTTCTGGAACATCGATATTAATAGTTTTACCTGATAGATTTTTTACGTTAATTAACATTAAACTATTATTAGTCAAATATTTAATTAATAATATTTCAATTTTTTGTCTGTTATAAATCAATTTGTTTGTTTTTATATAATTGCTTATTTTTGCTCACACAATCTTTACACATATTACCATAACCATCTGATGATGCTTTTCTTTTATGAAAATGAGCTATTTCCTTTTCTTGACCACACGAATTCGTTCCTTTACAAACCTTATGTGTGGTTTCAGCCATTTTTTCTAATTTTCTTTGTAACATGGTTTCAGATCTTTTTTCTTGGCTTTGTTTTTTATTTAGTTTACCTTCTTCTGAATGAAGAAATAATTTTAACTTGGATGATATTTTATTTTTTGTTTCATCATCTACTTCTAATCCACATTTATGGCACCAGCTCCCAGACAATATCTTAGTTGCTCGTGTTCTCCAACAATGGTTTTTATCACATTTTAATTCGATTTCATCATCTCGATCAATAATACTTTTGGTTATTATTTGGCCATTTTTTTCAGCGACTATTTCATTCAGGTTTTGGAGCAATTCGCTTTTAATTATAATTTCTTTGTCTAAATTGGTCAATTGAATGTTTCTTTTTGTTAATTCATCTATTACATATTTTTTAACATCCTTAACAGTATATGGTACTATAATTAGGTCAATTTTATTCTTCGTACATAATTGAGCTTTTAATTTATCATCATCTAGTCTTTTTTGAAAACTAGCTTCGTCTTTATAAAAATAACTACTAAATTTATAATGTTGGATACCATTGTATTCAATAGCTAGTTTTAATTCTTCACAATACATATCAAGTTCTAAATTATTACCTTCTTTATTTTTAAGCCAATCCGGCCTAATTTTAATAAACTTTTTATTTGTAATTGTTTGAACTAATTCTTTGGTATATCTTTCCATCTTTCTAGTTGAACATTGAGGGCACCATCTGTTTAAATTTAAGTTAGACAATGTAATTTCAAAAACATGTTGTTCATTACATTGAACAGATAATTTGGAATAAGCACTTAAATACTCAGTAGACGACGATAACATAATTCCTCCTTTACTATTTACAATTGTTTCAGCCTTTTTAAAATATTTGGACATTTGGGATACTTATACTATTAATTAAATGTTTAATTAATAATATATTTCAATTTTTATAAAATAAGTTATTTTGTTATTTAATAACCTCCACGTAAGCGTAACACAAGGTGAAGAGTACTTTCTTTGGTAACATTATAGTCGGCCAACGTACGTCCATCTTCTAGCTGTTTTCCAGCAAAGATAAGACGTTGTTGGTCAGGAGGAATACCTTCTTTGTCTTGAATCTTTGATTTAATATTTTCAATAGTATCAGAGGATTCAACATCAAGGGTAATAGTTTTACCGGTTAGAGTTTTAACAAAGATTTGCATTCCACCACCTCGCAAGCGAAGTACAAGGTGAAGAGTACTTTCTTTAGTAACATTATAGTCAGCCAATGTACGTCCATCTTCAAGCTGCTTACCAGCAAAGATCAAGCGTTGTTGATCAGGGGGAATACCCTCTTTATCTTGAATTTTGGACTTAATATTTTCAATAGTATCAGATGATTCAACATCGAGAGTAATTGTTTTACCAGTTAATGTTTTAACGAAGATTTGCATTCCACCACCTCGTAAGCGAAGCACAAGGTGAAGTGTACTTTCTTTGGTAACATTATAGTCGGCCAATGTACGTCCATCTTCAAGCTGCTTACCAGCAAAAATGAGACGTTGTTGGTCAGGAGGGATGCCCTCCTTGTCTTGAATCTTAGCTTTAACAGATTCAATGGTGTCGGATGATTCAACATCCAAGGTAATAGTTTTTCCGGTCAAAGTCTTAATAAACACTTGCATTGAAGAATATATGGATTGGATTTCAATAAAAAATAAATTCAATTTTTTTTAATATATTATATGTAGTAGCTTATTCATTATTAACCTATATATAAATACCCATATAATAATTTTTATATACAGCCAAGCTATTAATAATAATACTTGGCCTAAAAATTGAAAAATTATTGGTAAATCCTAGATAATATTAAACCAATGGCTCTGGTAGATAACTTTTTTCCTAATAACTATACCAAGTTTAATACTTTTGATTATTCTAACTATTTGGACGACAATACTTGCTATTCAAATCAGAATATTCCAGTTATTGATCGTAACTTAACTAATAAAGTAGCTCTAAGTGCACTTAATGAAAATAATCTAAGCTTTGACTTTGTTGAATTACCCCCACACATCCAATCTATTCTATCCTCGCGGTTTAACAATAAGTACATGGGATTTAATAATAACTATACGCGATTTGAATCAGATCATGTATATAATTATATTGTTAATAAAATGGATAGTTTTAACAAATTAGACTTTATTGAACTTTATATTCATCGAATTATATCTAAAGTAATGTTTGATGAACAAATAATTGAGTTAACTGAATTTTTTAAGAGACAGTTTATTAATCTTTGTTTTGATAAAAATCATGAAATTTTTAAACCCAATGATAATGATGTAAGAAAACTAAATATGTATGATTATATTTTTTTGACAAATAATTGCAAGTTAGTTTTTGGTAAGAATAAAGATCTTTTAATTATTTCGCCCCTATTCATCAGTTTAATAACCGAGCAATTTGGTATAATATTAAATCCATTAGACACAAATAAAGAATTTTTTATCTTGTCTGACAGTTTTAATTATATTTCAACAAAATTTTGTTATGGTCATTACAGATTCATTACATCCAATAATAAGGTTGGGTTAATTGGCCATATTAACAAAATGGAAAACGAAAAAGAATACTATATGATTGATTATGACAAAACTCTTCATTATATTCATGCAGACAAAGAAAAAAAATATAGAAGATATTTAATTAGAAAACCTAATGGTGATGAACATGAACTAGTTAATAAAAAAAATTTATTAATTAGAACCACCTGGAATAACAAATTACAAATTGAAAAATGTATTTCAGTTTGTACTATGGAAGATAAAAATACCGGATTAAGATTTAGAGGCAAGTATGAAGATGAAAAAAAGGATGATAAGATTGTCCATAAAAAACTAACTCAAGATGATAAAGTAATTTATCAAAAAGAGGGTGATCAGGTTTTGGTTGATGAAATTAACAATAAAAAAGTTAAAGATGAAATTGTTATTGGGTGGAAATTAGCAGCAACATCAAATGGAGAAAAACGAATTATTAAATTGGCTGTTCCAGTTGATGCTCAAATTGTTAAACCAATTGACACCGAATATTTTCATACTAAAGGGAAGGAACGATGTAATAAGGCTATTGTAATGGATATTCAATTACCAGATGAACAAGATGAAATTTCAGTGGTTCCACATGAAAAACAAGCGTTGTCTTGTGTTTTTACTGGGTCAAAACCATTTGAATATAATTTGGGTCAAGAAATAGTTCCAGATTCATTCGATCCAAATGAAAACGAATCATGTACCCACGGTATTCATTTTTACCGTGATAGAGGATCGGTATTTGACATTTATGTTAATAGAGATTAATTTATGATTTTATTTTAAAGATATTTTCTATTAAATAAATAAAATGTACAATATTGAAAAAATACCAAATAATAATTTACCAATATATAAAATTGACAATTTTGTTAGCCCGGTAGTATGTAATTATATAATTGATTATGTCGAAAGTGAAAAATACTGGTTTAACTATTCTCAAACTGGTAAGAAAACAGTTTATTTACCAAATCCTGGCCCGCCCGAATTTATTGTTAAATTAAATAATACAATGCACCAAATATTAAATATACCAATAGCAAACGGTGAAGTTATACAATGTCAAATTTATGAAAAAGGTATGCAAATAGAACCTCATTATGATTTTTTTAATCCATTAATTGAAAAAGACAAACAGTCATTAAAAAAATGCGGTCAAAGAACTTGGTCAATGATTTTATATTTAAACGAGGTTGAAAAAGGAGGTGAAACTCATTTTATAGTTCCTAATGTTAAAATAAAACCAGAACTAGGAAAACTAGTTTTTTGGAATAATTTAGATGACAATCATCAACCAAATTATAATTCAATTCATACAGGATTACAAATTAATTCTGGGAAAAAATATATATTAACCAAGTGGTTTAGAGAATATCCAATAAAATACTAATTGCTTTATACAAATTATTTTGGTAAAACGCTACTCGTATCACTAACAAGTTTTTTATGGTCTTCTTTAAAATTAATTATTGCTGTATCAAGATCTTCATCTTTTGTTTCCAAGTATTTTGCTTTATATTTATAATATTTTTTAGTAGCAATATGTAGTTTCATTTCTAAGGCTAAAACATCTGGAGTTTTATCTTGATCTTTATTTTGTTCTTCAAATGTTATAGCCTCTTTATCCCATGTTAAATGTTTAGCTAAAAATCCCAAGTTAATATTTGTTTTTAAATTTGGAAAATATTCTCTAATTTTTAAGTTTATTCTATTTGAATCTAAAATTAATTTATTATTTAAATTACAAAAATTTATAAAATTAATATAACTAGGATCTTTAGTATTTTGATCATTAATATTGACTAATAAATAAATTAATTTACCAATAAGTCCAAAGTCTTCAGATGATAATGAAATTGGTACATAATATAATTGAATAACTTTGTCTGAAATAAATTTGGTCCATTTAATAAAATCTTTTTCTTTTCTTAAAAATTTATACATTTCAAAAGGATTTTCAATAACTTTTTTTATTCTTCCATCAAAATTATCAGGCATTATATTTTTATTTATTTTATCTTGATAATGAACAATATCATCATTCTTATAAAAAAATCCAAGGTAATTTAATTTTTTTGGTAAATTATTCCAATTTAACTTGTTACTAATATCAATTAATAACATGTTTGTACTTATAATATTTTGAAATTTTTCCATATTTGATCCCTTAATAAGATTTTTAAGTAGTCCAGTTGTTAGTTGATTATTATTAGATAATAATATTTTAACAATATTTCTATGCAAATAGTCTGAATAAAATTTTTGATTATAAGTTACCGATTCAAAATTATTGTTTATCATTTGACTCATTGCCTTAACCAAATTTATATATAGATTTTTTAATTTAATTGGTATAATATTATTAATATTAGGATGTAATAAATCATTTGAATATGTTGGGCTATTTTTAGTATTAATAAATATTAATTTATAATTATATAAACTAAAATATAATAAATTATCAAATACGGTGTCTAATTCATGTCTAGTATTTTTAAGAGGGTATGTATAATTATTAAACAATATTGCTAATATTTCATATATTTTATTATTTTCACCTGAATATTTTTTAGTTATATATTCAAAAAATCCATCCGAATAACTATTTGATTTTAAAATTTCAAAGTCTGTAAAATAATTTTGTATTTCACTAAAACAAGAACCTAAAGACATTAAATTAGATAACTTGTTGTCTTTATTAAAATATTCAACTATTTTTTTACTATGAATAGGATCAATATTTAGTATTTGTTTGATAATTTCACATGCGAATTGATCGTTAATAAAAGTTTGGTAATAAATATAATCATTATTTATAACAATATTGGGATGAAAATAAAACCATTTGTAATTTTCAAAAATAATATTTTTTGTTTCACTTATTGTTATAACATTTTTATTAATTTTTTTAACTGAAATTTTTATCACTTTATTAATTTGGTTACCTGAAGTTACAATTTCTGTTGCTGTTTGTGAAATGGTTGATGAATCGTTTTTATTTACTAATATATAATATACACTTGCTGGTTTTAACTCAGATAATTTAATTGATGAATTAAAATTAGTGTTTAGGTATTCATTTAAATTCATAGCAAAATCCACATTTTGAGTTATATTATATCTAAATGATTTCATTTGATTCGCATATGATAAGATTTTTTTTGGTATATTATATTTGGAAGTAATTTCTTTAATATTTTTATTTGAAATATTTGGAAATTTTACAAGTACCCAAATAGTAAGCATTTTAATAATTATTATATCTGACCATAATTTTGAAACAAAAGTATTCAAATCAGTTATACCTTTTAAATTTTCCAAATTTATATAATCCAAGTAATAGTCATTAATTATTTTTCCAAAGTTAATTTTATCATCAAATAAACTTTCAAATTTAATCCAATTTAATTTTAAATGTGCGCTTGATAGTTTCTCAAGCTGATAAAAAAAATCAATATCGTTTTCAACTAATAAATTGTATGAAGAAATTAATACATATGGATTAAATACGTTATTTTTTATAACAGGAATTTTTAAAGGAAAACTAATTGGAACATAATCTAGTCCATTAAATTTATTATAAACTGGAACTTGAATAATATTATTTGTAATGTCAAGCGAATTTATTGTTAAAAATCCTTGATCAAGTTTTATTAAAAACTTGTTTAACACAAGTTTATTATCAAATAAAACATGTAATTTTTGAATCATTTATTATTAATTAAAATTAACTATTTTCTTAAATCAAAATAAAATAAATAAGTTATAATTATTTATTCAAAAAGTGGAAAAACTTTATTGACTTTTAGAAACTACTTTATATACCAGTTTTTTATATTGGTCCCAATTATTTCTCCACATAACCGATGCATCAACATTAGCAGGAGACTCAAAATTTGGATTAGTTAACATAGATAATACACTCATTAAAACAGAGTTAACACTATGCGACGGATTCCATCTTTCAGAAATATCTTCATATCCCCATTCATCTTTACCTTCATGTAAAATACTTATACAAATTTTTCCGTCAGGATAAATATTTGGGTGAGGTATTTGAGTTAAAAATTTAAATTCGGGAGCTTTATTAGGATAATTTTGTGTAAATTTAAATTGACATTTAAATACACCACCCTCAAATGGTGAATCTGGTGGACCAATTAATAAAACATTCCAAACAAAAAAGTTTTTTGAATCTGGATCTACTGAATAAAAGTAGTTAGGTTCGGTAAGTAATTGTTTATATTCTGATTGAAGTCTTTTCAAAGCCATTAAATCTTAAGAACTTGATGTAAAATAAATTAAAATCAAATTTTTTAATATATTGTAGTATTTATTAAATAAATTTGTTTTGCTCAATCCCAATTAAGGGCTGTCTTGCGACAGATCAGATACTAGGGTGGTCTAGCTCTGAAAAGGGAGAACGTTCGTGTTTCTCATCCGGTGGTAGCGTCTTGTTTAGACTTCCACACAATTATAAAACAGGGGACCACCGTCTTGCCCTGAGTTGACCTAATCAGGACCGCCATTAAATTACGGCTTAGCCTTGGATCCACGAGCAACGGCCCTTGCTTGGTTTCGTGCATGACCACGAGCAATGTTCTCCGACTGAGCACGAACATGCTTGCTGGTATATGGAGAAGGAGCGCTCTTTTGACCACCCTTTGAAGAGCTTTTGTGAATTCCAGCACGAGAATTTATAAACTCCTCATCGAACTCTCCATCGTAGTCGTCAAGGTAGGAGTTGTCATCCGACTCGGACCAGTCATTCTGTTCCTCAATGGCATTGTCATCCTCTGTATCAGCCTTTGAAATTGGAGACAGCTCGTCGGTATCTTCAAACTTGAATGCAATGCGACGAATTTTGATCGGAGCCGATGGAATGTCCACAATGATGGTCTTCTCTGGAGTCAGATACATCTGAGGAGAACCGAGAGAACTGAGTTCGTCACAGTCCTGTTCACAGTCACATCCGTGGTCACAGTCCTGGACACAATCCTCGTTGTAAACAACGGAACCATCGGCTTTGGTATTGTCGCAATCTTCGCAGAAAGCGTCGTTGAGCTCATCGGACTCTGTCTTCATGTTGTCCTTGCCCTTGGTCTTGCCATTCTTACGAGTTTTGTTGGCGCGCATTTTGATCAGCGCACGAACACGACCCCAGAAGTGGACATAACTGCACTCATCATCAGTGCAACGGACGTTGTCCCATGGCCTGTCATAACGACAAACGAACTTTGGAATGGGTTCATCGTTCGTAATGTATCGCTTTTCAGTTGGTACGTGTTTGAATCCGCAACCACCAGAAATTCCATGGCACTTCTTGCCCCATTTGCAGTCATACTCGTACCACCACTTACAGTGTTCATCCTTAAGATGTTGATCACGTTCAGCAGCAGTTCGGAAGCATTTGACTTCTCCTCCATTCTCGGGAATACCACACTCATAACAGACAGCGTGTGGTGCGTTGGAGTACTTGGTGCAAGTATCGCAAAAATATGCCTTTGCATATTTGCGCCCAGACAAATGCATGTGGGATGCAATTGTTGGGTGACGATCCAGAATGTGCTTGGCTACATCGGTGGGAATTTTGACCACGCGAGAGCAGCAATTGTTAATGGGGCAACGAAAAGCGTCAACCCCAGCAACAATGGTATTGGTATTATTAATGTGATTATTAATATTGGATGTCATTACTAGACTCAAATTTTATGGGCCCACAAACTTAAAAATATTCAATTTTTTTTGTTAAATCAATTTATTTTGGAGCAGGTTTAATGATTTCATAGTCTGGATCTTGAAGGTTATTAATAATTGTTAATCCAACAATTCTGTCAAATTCTTGGGGTTTTGCTATTAATAATAATTCTTCATTTGGTGTTTCAGCAAAGAAGAACTTTTTTTGTTCTAATAAAAGTTTTGAAGGCTCACATAGATCAAATGTTAATAATTTGCCAGTATTAACTTGTCCTTTAACAAGCGGAGGTACATCATTTTGTTTTTTAAGTAATATATTAAGTCTTCCTAGTTTATTTAAGTCAGCAAAATTTTTACTACCTTTTGCTTTTGATTTTTCTTTTGATTTTGTATTAATAATATTTTTTAGTTTTGATTTTAATTTTTTAGCTTCGTTAATATTTGCAAACCCTTCAATTTTTTCTTCATCTTCATCTTCTTCTTTATATGTATCAATTGATGATAAACTGAGTGGAAAAATAACTCGCATTTTTTTACCGTTTTGTGGATTAAAATGAGCAAAATGTAATTCTAAAGGAACTTTTCTTCCATTATATGTAAAAAAACTTTTTTTCCAACTAATTTGAGTTAATCCTTGTTTTTCTTCTCCTATAAAAGCATTTTGTTCATATGGTTTTATCATATCTTGATAAATTTTTTTATTATCATTTATTATATTGTTAGTGTTTGATCCGTATTCTACTTTAAATTTTTCTTCACAATAAGGTAAATCAAGTAATTCAAATGTTTGACCAGGTTGCACTAATAATAACTTTGGAATTGGAACAGAAGGTATTTTTATATCATCAAATGGAATCACCGCATCTATATTTAATTTTTTCAAATCAACTTCCATTTTTTCAACCTGTTTAATTTGTTCAGGATAATTTAAATATAAAATTATTAAAAATATTGTTAAAATAAAAACAATGCTATTTAAATTCATATTAAAAATACTAAGAAAATATTTTTAATATTATATTTTATTAATTCCATATTCTTGCTCTTTCTTCTGGTTTCAAATACATTTGATTAGATGATGTAACTTTAAACTCGTCGTAAAAATCATCAATGTTTCTTAAAACACCATTAACACGAAACATTGGAGGAGAATGAGGATCAGTCATTAGTCTTTGTAAAATTTCTTCTTTTCTTGCTTTTGATTTCCAAATGTTTGCGTAATTAATAAAAAATAATTGTTTGGGTGTAAAACCATACTTTTTAACGTTTAAATTTGGATAGTCTTTTAAATAATTTTCAAATGCTTTTAAACTAATAAATAAACCTCCAATATCGGCAATATTTTCACCCAATGTTAAAGAACCATTAACAGATTCACCTTCAATTTTATAATTATCAAACTGCTTTTTAACTTGATCTGTTTTTTGATTATATTTTATTAAATCTGATTTAGTCCACCAATTATTTAAGTTACCATTTGAATCATATTTAGAACCCTGATCATCAAAACCATGTGTTATTTCATGTCCGATTACACTACCAAACCCACCAAAATTAAATGCATCGTCTTGATCAATTGAAAAAAATGGAGCTTGTAAAATACCAGCAGGGAAAACAATTTCATTTAAATTAGGTGAATAATATGCATTAACATTATGTGCAAACATAGACCACTGGTGTCTATTAACAGGTTTATATAATTTTTTTAATTTATACCTTATATTAAACTTTCTAATAATTATTGTATTTTTTAATAAACTATTTGAAGAAGATATTCCTTCTAACAGCGAATAGTCTTTTTCATATTTATCTGGATAACCTATTTTAATATTCATTTTATTTAATTTTTCAATAGCTTTAATTTTTGTATCATTTTCCATCCATTTATTATTTTTAAGTAAAACTTCTAATTCTGATTTAATATATTTAAATATTTGTATTGCTTTTTCTTTAGATTTTTTATCAAAATAATTTTCAACATAAAACTTTCCAAGTAATTCTCCTAATAATTTTTCTGTGTGTTCTAATGCTCTTTTCCATATTGGTTTCATTTTTTCTGTTCCAGAAATAACAGAACTATAAAAATCCCAGTAAGTTTTTTCTATTTTTTCACTTAGACAATTATTAACTGTCAACATAATTTTAAGACAAAAATATTGCTTCCAATCATTTATATTAGTAAGATGTATTAAATCGTTAATAAATTGAATATATCCTGGATTTAAAATATTAATTTTAGCTGGAGTTTTATTTGCTTTTTCAAAAATTTTTTCCATGTATTTTAAATTTGGTACTTTTTTAATTAGTTCTGCCCAAGTTGTTAAATTATCACCAAGTTCTGGAATTCTTTTTTGAACTCTTGTAAATGTTTTTTCAGCTAATTTTTTTTCTAAATTAAAAATAGTTTCTGGATCTAATATTAAACCAAATAATTGAGAATAGTTTTTAATAAATTTTTTATAATGATTACGAATTGTTTCTTTTGATTCTAAAAAATAATAGTCTCTATCTGGTAATCCCAATCCACCAGATCCAATATGTAATATTACTTCATTAGCATCTTTAAGATTTGAAGTAATAACAATATTAACTGGAAATGATATGTTAAAATCTAATTCATAATTAAACATTAATTTAAACAATTCATCAACATTAACACATGAATTAATTTGATCAAAAATTTTTTGAATAAAAAATATATTAGATGGATCTGAACGTTTTTCATAATCAAATACTTGATTATATATAATTTTTAATTTTTTAAAGTCACCATGTAATTTTTCATCTGATGTTTCCAATATTTTTTTTATTTTATTTAAGGTATGATCTTGCAGTATTTGAAATACTCCCCATCTTTGAAAATCATCAGGTATTTTTGTGTTAGAAATCCATTCATTATTTACATAATTATAAAAATCATCCCCGCATTTAAAATCATTACAGCTGTTTTCAAATTCTTCCATTAGTTAAACATAGATTTTTATTTGTGAATATAATAAAAAACTTTAAAATATATTTAATAAAAAAAAATCTCAAAATAAATATATATTATGAAAAGAATTGTATTCATTTCCTTATTAATATTAATTTTATTGTTTTTAACCTTAAATAAGTGTAAAGCAGAAGGTTTCGCTGAAACTAAAGGGGAAGAAAACAAAATGTTATGGGACAATAAAATTACATCGATAAAAACAATTATAGAAAATCTTAAAAAAGAATGGAAAGACTGTGGATTTGATGATTTAGTTTTAGAACCAAAAGATTTTGCAGTAATTAATTCAAGAAAAAGATTAATTGAATTATTGCCAGTAACAAATATGTTATCAAAACTTGACTATAACAAAGTAAGATGTTTTGTTAGCAAATTTGATCCTGAAAATTATGTTGTTATTTCAAAAACAATTGCAACAGTACCAAAAGTTTTAAAACCTAGAAATATTATTATTGTAAACAATATGTTATATCAATCAACACCTTATGGAGTATTAAAATATCAAGTTCCTAAATTATCAGAACTAAATAATAATACTGCATTAAATGCTTCTATTGAAGCTGGTATTTTAAATGATTATAACTCATTTAATATGGGTAATTATCCTATCTATAACTTGGATGGTAGAATCTTACAAAAACGTGGTACTAAAATTTTAGATCTTAAAAACAACGATGAATATGAGTTTACAACTATAAATAACAAGATTGAATTATTGAATAAAAAATCAATCGATAAAATTATTAAAGATGAACAAGATATTAAAGCTGTTAAAAAAGATACAGACACTGAAAATAATAAGATTAAAGAAGTAGCAAAAGAAACTGCTGAAAAAACCAATCAAAATATAGCAGCTGTTACAAAAGATATTCAAGTATCAAATCAAAAAGTTAAAGAAGGCATGGTTGACATTGGAGGTATTGTTGAATTAAATGTTCAAGATGTTAAACAATTAAAGGCATTAGATCCATCAACATTCTTACCAATTGTTAAAGTAGTTGGATCTGGTGTTTCTGCTAACGAAGATGCTAAAAAGAAAGCGGAAGAATTAGCTAAAAAAGCAGCTGCAGATCTTGAAGCTAAAAAGAAAGCTGAAGAAGATGCTAGAAAGAAAGCTGAAGATGCTAAAAAGCTTGCTAATGCTAAACCTGCTGACGATAAAGCTAAGAAAGAAGCCGATGAAGCCGCTGCGAAAGCTGCTGCTGCTAAAAAGGCTGCTGATGATGCAGCAAAAAAAGTTGCAGATGCTAAAGCTGCTGCTGAAAAAGCTGCTGCCGACGCAAAAAGAAAAGCCGAAGAAGAAAAGAAGAATAAGATGGCAATAAAACCTGGCGATATTCAATTAAACAAATTATTAGAAAGCTTAGTGTCAGTTATTGAATATGATGGTATTATTTATATATGTCAACCAAATATTGTTAGACCTTTATCTATTTGGGCAAATAAATTAAATGAAATAATTAAAAAGAATAAATTTGTCATTAAAGGTGTAATTCCCCATTACTATTATTCAAACAATAAATTTAACTATGTTCTTATTTTCTTGTTCAATGATGATTTTTGTGTTATGTTAAATAAAGAAGAATTATCACAAGTTATGGATGTTAAATCTGTTCTTGGTATTAGTTTTAACCAAAATATTCCTGACAGAATTGGATGTGATGATCTTAAAGTTATTTTAGAACAAATGGTTAAAGCTAATGTTGTTACTAACGAAAAGTCAGATTCTATCTTAAAAAGATATAAGTGTAAAAAATAAACAAACTAATTATTATTCTTATTCAAAAACTTCATAATATTACTTTGAATAGACATTTTCTTATTATAACTGCCTTTAATAATTTTTTCATAATTCATATTAATGGTAAGTAAACCTTGGTTTTCACTCATAGGTTCAAATGATTCTGTAACTAAACTGGTGTCCAAAATAATTAGTTTGGTTTTGCTATCAATCAGTGCACAAATTCTTGAACCATCCAATGTAACAGATTTATCATGCTTATTTGTAATTAAATCATTAATCTTTTCAATTGACGATTTCTTTAACATTGTTTGTCCGATTGAATGAAGTGACTTCATAATTACTTGAGAATAAATTAGCATTGGTTGTTGATTAATTGGAACAACAATACCAGCTGGACCTTTCCAAATTTGATCCATCCATGGTTTAACCACATACTTATCAACATATTCGCCCCATTCATTTGATTGAGTACCGAGTTGTTTTAGTTTGTTTCGCCAATCAACACCAAATACAGAATCAAGTAATGGAAAAATTTTGTTTCGCATTAGGCCTCGTTTAGACCAATGAGGAGTTGTATCAAGAAAATATGGTACACCAAACTTGTGTGCAAATTCATAAATTACTTGCTTTTTGAATCCAATTAATGGTCTCATAATTTTAACATCATTAATAGTGTTAGTTGTTTTCATAACTTCAAGATCAAGTAAGTTTCCACCACGCATACTATTAGTAAAAATGTTTTCAACAATATCATCTTGATGATGAGCTACAAAAACACCAGTATCTGGGGATAAATTATTTTCTTGCATAATTTGTTTATAAGTATTAAAGCGCAAGTTTCTTGATTCTTCTTCAAATTCTGATCTAGAACCAGATTCTTCCTTCTTTCTACTAACACCCTTTACATAACTAACATAACTTTTAATACCAAACAGTTTAGTATATTCAATTAAAAAATTAGACTCATCATTTGATTCTTCTCTTAAACCATAGTCAATTGAAGCAGTGTAAATTTTAAAATTATGTTCTTTTTGTAGATGAAGTAAAATAGCAAGTGTAACCATTGAATCAACTCCTCCAGAAAGACTAACAATTATGCCATCTTTATCGTATACTCCATTTGATTTGCAAAAATCATCAATACATTTAATCAAAGGACTTGAATCATAAGTAACAGAATCTAAAAAATTAGCATCAAAAATATAATTTTTAGGACTCTCTAATAAATATTGGAAATTTTTTGTTTGGTTCTTATTAGTAGTTTCATTTGTTGTCTGATTATTTGAAGTATAATAATATTTTCTTATAATATAGTTCAAATATTTTTTAATTGAAGCTAATGAAAATATTGTCATAAAAAGACCAATGACATTTGTTGCTGTGTTAGTAAATAACTCAGGAATGGTATTATTAATATAATGAGATTTATATATATATGACATTATATGAATATAAATTAATTTTGACCTAATATTTTTCAATTTTTTTATTTTTAATAGTAACCACAATTTAATTTTTTTAATTTTTCTTCCTTATACTTACAATACCAACAAATAGTATTAACAAACATAAATCTTAAAAAACAATATGTTAAACCAGTTGTAACAATCATAATCATTGGTTCTTTTATAGAATTAACACTCCAAGTCCAAGTCATTACTATCAAACTTAATACAATAAATAATTTTTTTATTCAATTTTATTAAACTTCTATATCTTTTGATTCTTGTTCTTTATTTTCATTATAATCACTATTATCATTTTCAATATCAATCTCACCATCCACATAATTATTTTCAAAATCATAATTATTTATTGAATCAAAATCTGTATTTTTATTTGATAACATAATAACATAAGTATTTTGTATTGTTTTATTTTTATATAATTCAAAATTATGATCAATATAGGTAAATTTTTCTTTTGGAATTAATCTAATACCTCTAAAATATTCTGAATTTTTTACATGAGAAATTATTGAGAAATCTCCATAATCAATATTTTGTTTTTCTAATTCATTGTTATATAACTCTTTCATTTTATTTCTTCCTTCTAAATCCCATATTGGAATAGTAATGATAAAAGTTAATTCTTCATTTGTTTCCTTTAAAAAATATAATAGTTTATTTATTCCCAATTCGATAATATCTTTTTGGTATGGAGGATTAAATCCAAATGTTCCTTTTACTGGAACAATGTTAAAGAAACTTCCTACTGATCCAAAGTGTTTTTCTAAATCCCAATAGATTGAACAATAGTTTGGAAATGTACTATTTATTGATGATGCAAAACATTCAAAATTTAGTTTATAATCTTGTCTCATTAAATCCATAATATTTGGTAATACAGCTAATTGATGATTATTAGATCCAAGTAATTGATATCTAAAAATTATACTCCAAAGATAATCATCAAATTTATTTTTTTGTCCAGTAAAATTATTTGCTAATTTTTCATAAATTTTAATTGGAAGCAATATGTTATTTAATATGTTATTTAATCTTTTGTCTTTGATACTAAATGATACAATAATTTCAAACTTATAAAAAGTAGTTTCTTTTTCTGAATTTTTATTCTTTTTAATATTTGTCATTATTTTTTTGATTCTGTAATTTTGTTTATTATTTTTATATGTGTAAGATTTTTTGTATTCGGATAACATTTCTAATAAATTTTTATAATTGTGTTTTAAATTAGATACAACTTTATTAATTTTATCTTCGTGATTTATAATTTTGCTGTCGTATTTACATAAATCTTTTAATGTATTTTCTAATGACTTTGTATCTGAATAATTTGTTGGAAAAAAATAGTCTCCACTAAAATCATAATTAATATACAGTGAAAACATCCAACTTGATAATATATTTGTTAGTGTTCTACTATATGATTTTTTAACTGAAAAAATTTGAGTTCCAAAATAATTTATACAATCACTAGTAAAATTTTTAATTAAATAAGAAAATAGTTTTCCTTTATATAATTCAAGTAAAGGATCTGGTGCATCTATTAATTTATTATTTTTTTTTATTTTTAGTTTTAGATATGATTCTAATCCTTTATCTATTTCAATTACTTGATAGTCCATATTATTCAGAGTAGTTAACCTTTTTTTAAATATTAATAAAAAATATTTTATCTATCTTTATAGTGTAATCATTGTTATGGACATTACTAATAATCTAATTCAAATTAAAAATTTAAAAAATGAAACTTTAGATTTTGATGATAATTTGTCCTCTAATAAGTCTCTTCTTATTAAAAATTGTTTAAATTTAAAAATCATTATAAACAGTAAAATAAATAAAATAACTGTGGAAAATTCTAACCAAATTTTTATCTCAGTTCAAAAACTAATATCTGGAATAGAAATATCAGATAGTAAACATGTGTTAATTAGCTTAGACACATTTATTGGTTCTGATGAATCAATTAGTTTTATACCTTGTATTGAATTATACAAGTCTGAATTATATTTAATTGGTGATAAAAATAAATATCAAGATATTAAAATAACTTGTCATTTATCTGAAATATATCAAATTGAAATATAATAAATGAAAGGCTTAGAAATAATTCAGAATAAATCTGAACTAGTTAGCCATAGACCTCATGCGACCTTAATTACGGCGGAGTTGAATGCCGATGCAGTAGGTTCCTTCGTTTCGTCCTTGGAAGAATCGGAGCCATCCATCTGGAACAAGTGATACAAATGCATCACGAACCAGGTTTTGGAAGTAGCGGTTTTCCATGAATCGTTCACGAGAGAATTGAAAGGTCTCTCCCTCATGTTGAACGGGGATGTCTTGAGAAACATCAATGACCAAAGTCTTGCGATAGTTAATCACAAAACGAAGTTGAGAATTGACATCCTCGCGGGAGTTGGAAGGGAATGCATTGACACACTCCTGGATCATTGCCTTTTGAGCAATTTCAAGTGCAGCAGCCTTGCGAGCACGGTAAGCAACTTGCTCTTCAGTAGGCTCCTTAGGAACAAACTTTTGATCACGAGGCTTACGAGGTTGTTGATCGGAACCTTGCTTTGGCTTGAATCCTTGCTTGTCACCAGTTACAGGCTTGGATTGAATCTTTGCAGGTGCTTGTTCAGATACTTGAGCAACAGGCTTGGTTTGGGTATGTGCACGAGCAGGTTGAGGCTTACCCTTGAAAGGACCCTTACGCTTGGTGTTCACTGTTTCCCAACCATCTTTGTCCTCAGATTTCTCATTGGACTCAGATTCAACCTTTTTGGTATGGGAAGTGGCTTGTTGAGCAGACTTGATGGTCTTTTCAACAGATGCACTTGCTTCCTCTGCAGCCTTGAGTGCTTCTTTTGCCTTTTGAACGGCAGCTTCAGCATCACGACGCATCTTTTCCTTCCAGAAGTTAACTGGAGGGGCCTTCTCTACCTGAACGACGGGAGTTGCTTCCTCGACTTCAGATTTAGGAACCTCAATAGTGAGTTCCTGTACGACCTCAATGTTGGGCTCAGGAACAACAACTTCGGAAGAAGATTGAGTGCTCTTCTTGCCACGGCGAGAGGTGCTGGTATTGGTATTATTAGTAGCAGAACTAGTATTAGAAGACATTAAAGAATATAAGAAAGGGTGTTTAGCCCAAATAATTTTCAATTTTTTTGTATATAAACAATTGTATTGATTAAAAACAAATAAACAAATTAATAAATAAACAAATTAATAAATAAACAGATTAATAAATAAACAGATTAATAAATAAACAGATTAATAAATAAACAGATTAATAAATAATCAAGTTGTTAAAATAATGTTTAGAAGATTGCCTTTAATATAAATAGTATTAATATTGCTTATCCCTTAATAGTGATACTATCTTCATCAACTCCGTTTTTGGTTAAATATTCTTTAATATAATCAGAGTGGTCTCCTTGAAACTGCATAACTGTTATAAACCCGTTGCCTGCTTCATTAGGAATTGTTTTAATAGTTCCATTACAGCCATTCTTTTTCTTAATATTTTTAGAATGTTCCTTTAATTCTGCTTCAGGAAGAGTCCAACCACTAACATAAGTGTTTTTTTTCCTTCCATTAACTTCAACCCACATCTCTATAGTAAAAGTTTGAGTGTTAGATTTGGTATTAGTATTTTGTTCGTCATCGTCGAAATAATCCATTAAATTTATAATAATTAGATCAAAATTATAAAAAAATCAATTTTTTTAGTTATTTTTAATTTATTTATTAGTATTAATAAATAAACTAAATACAAACACTAACAGCATTTTTATTAACATCATTTTGAAAGCTTAAACATGTATTTTGCGTATCAAGTTGAAGTTTGTTTAATAAATTTTTATTTTTTATCATAATTGTTGAAAGATTAGAATCTGTTCTTTTTTCAACTTCAATTAAATTTTCATTAAGGAGATCATCGTTATTAGCATAGATAACTTCTCTAATACTAATAGTCTTTTTAACTCGATCTACCCCATAAATAATTACAATTAAATTTAAACCTTCTTTAAGGCGATATAAGTAATCATTATAAGAACCATGTGGTAATTTTATATCAGATGGTAATTTAGAAACACTAAGACATTTAGATTTTACTTCATATTTTTTATTGCATTCAGGATTCTGACAAATCAAATCAAGCGATGGGGTATGGTTTCCGATAACCTTAAGAGTTTTACAATTACAGTTTTGACACTTAATATTATCAGCTGTCCAATACTCAAACATTCCTCCAACACGTTTTCTAAATGTTGGTGCTAATTCAGCTTCTTTAGGACAATCACGACAAGCGTGGTTACCATTACAGAAATAGCATTTAATACTTTTATTATAATCATTATATTTTAAATAACTTGTCATTGTGATATATTAGAATTAGATATAACTATATAATTATTTCAATTTTTTTATATTATTTATAGTTTATAGAAACATAAAAAATTATATCGCAGGAACAAGAATTACTAATTCTTGCCCTTACAGACAATTTTTTTATATTATTTATAGTTTATAGAAACACGTAAAATAAATGGGTTTATAGAGTTTAGTAAAAACTTTTTTAATCTTTTGACCTTCTGGTTGGAAATGCAATCACTTCTCTAATAGAATCTTGTCCAGTAAGTAACATTACAGTACGATCAATACCTAAACCCCAGCCTCCAGTAGGTGGTAAGCCAAATTCAAGAGCTTTTATAAAATTCTCGTCAGATGGAGGAATTTCATCATCTCCTGCTGCTTTTTGTTTAGCAACTTCATCAAAAATTCTTTTTTGAATGAATGGATTGTTTAATTCAGTGTATGCATTGCAAAATTCTTTTTTATTAATAAAAAGTTCAAATCGTTCCGTTTTTCCTGGTTGTGAACGATGTGGTTTAGCTAAGGGGCTCATAATTTGAGGATGATTAATTAAAAATGTTGGCTGAGTACATAGAGGTTCAACAAATTCTCCAATTAATCCATCAACTAAACGATTTAAGGTTAGTGGAGGACTGATAGTTACTTCAAGCATATTCATTAAATTGGTATATTCTTCGGTTACATTTGGACTATTAATATCAGGTAGTTTAAAATTAGGATCAGATAATTTAATTTTGATTTGTTCTTCTAATGTATCCATAATATCTAAACGAGGATAAGGTCCAGCTAGGTCAATGTCTTTACCAAACCATTTGGTTTTAGTTGTACCGTTGACTTCCATTGCAAGTTTTGTTATAAAGTCTTCAGTCATATCCATTAATTTAATATAATCTGCTCCAACTTCATAAAGTTCACAAGATGTGAATTCAGGATTATGAGTTAAATCGATGGACTCGTTTCTAAATTGTTTTCCAATTTCAAAAACTTTATTCAAACCTCCAATAATTAATTGTTTGAGATATAATTCTGGTGCAATTCTTAAATACATTTGTTGTTTCATGGCATTATGAAAGGTAACAAATGGTTTAGCTGCTGCACCACCTGCCATTTCAGAAAGAACAGGAGTTTCAACTTCAATAAAATCTTTTTGAGTTAAGTAATTTCTTAAAAAATTAATAACCTTGTGGCGTTTAATAAAAATTTCTCTAATGTCTGAATTAATAATTAAATCTAAATAACGATTAGAATACCTAATTTCCTTGTCTTCAATTCCGTAGAATGTTGAAGGAAGGGGACGAAGGCAAGGAGACAATACTTTTAATTCACTTGGAATTAAAGATAATTCGCCCTTTTTAGTTTTACAAATATATCCAGTTGCACCTAGTATGTCTCCACGACCAATCATGTCATGAACAGTATAAAATTCATCCATACTTTTATATGATTTAACATCTGACATAATTTGAAAGGTATGACCATCAATAGATAAAGTGTAAAAATAAAGATTTTTACCAGATGATCTAATTTGCAAAATTCTACCAATAATTGATTCAATTCTGTCAGTCAATCTTGTTCCAGACTCTATATCTTTAAATTCTTCTATAATTTGATTAATCGGTCTGGTAGTTGGCCAAAAATTTGGATATTCTAGTAATTTAGAACCATATTTTTCAACTCTATTGGTTTTATCATTTTCGGTTTCATTAAAATTAACATTAATATTTGTATTTTGACTTAAATTTGATTCCATTAAAAAATAATTGGTTGTAAAATATTATAAATATATATCAATTTTTTTTATTTTATATAATAATGGAGATAAACGAAATTATTGCATTTTTTGACTTTTCTGTCTCATATTGTTCTGGTTATTATAATAATAACAATTCGCTGGAAGAGAATACTTTTACCAAGAAATATAAATTTAATAGAATTATTGAAAATATGGCATTAAATCAAGAGTATAAACAAGAATTAATAAAACATTTACAATATAATTCTGTTTTTGTTCCAACTGACAAAATTATGAATTCATTTGTTTTATTTGGAAATACTTTTGATTATACATATAGTTTTACTAATTTAATTAATCAATTAATTGATGAATTTATATTAGAAACATTTCCTTTTTCTATTAACATAATAAATATTACAAACGATGGCGACTTTGATTTAATAAATAATAAAAAAATTAATTTCGAAGAAGAATTTACTAATAATTTTAATTCAACTAAAATAAATTTAGATCCTCTTGATACCAAATTTATTAATAAAATTTTTAATTTAACAGATAAACTAACAGCTAATTATAATTCTAGAACATTAGGATCACATATTGTTATTATGTTTGAAAATATTTATCAAAAAACAACAATATATAATTTAGAGGATCTAAATATTAATTATAGTAAATTATCTGATTTAAATGCTGCTTATATAAGTTTACAAATTTCAAAACTCAATAGTTTATTACTATTTAATAATTCAGGCAAAGATAAAAGTCCTTTAATTAAAATGTTAGATAATGATTTTAAAAATAACACAATTGTTAAAGTTTTATTTAGATTTTGCAAAAACTTGAGATTATTAAATTTATCTGCTTCATTTTATGATTTTATTGAAAATAAAAAATCAAATCAATTAGTTTTATATAAATCAATTGATCCAATTAAAAACTATAATCCTGCTCAAAATAAATTAAATACTAAATTTGATATTAATAAAATTACTACACACTTTAATCATATTAAACCAATACCAAATGAAAAACTAAACAAAATGTCAACTGATCTTGTTAAATATTTTCCAAAAACTCCTATTAACTCTCCAAAAACAGAACTAATAACTAAAAAACCTCCATTACTTATAAAAGAATATGATGAAAAAAATAAACCAATGGAAATTATTAAATATATAAGTATGTTAAATCAAGACCAGTCTGTTATTTTTGATAAATTAAAAATTTTAAACAAGTTTTTATTTGATAGTAGTGTAAAAAATCAAATTAAATTACAAATTGGACATAAAGATAATTCAAAAATATCTGAAGTTAATAAAGACTTAATAATTAATATGAAATCTTTATTATCAGTTGTTTTAGATCAATTAAATCAAATTTAAATTATCCTGTTTTGTTAATTTTGTTTTTTAAATTTAAATATTTTTGTTTATATTTAAGATACAAACGTTCATACTTTTTATTAAATGCATCCATTTGGTCAAAACCTAAAATTGGTATATAATCTGGATTTTTAAGAAATCTTTTTAAAACATTTTGGGCTGATTGGTCAGGCCAATTTGGTTGGTTACATACTTGATTTATCGATTTTTCACAAAAAATATTCCAATATATTTTTTTTGTATTTGACTCTATAATATTATGTTCGTATGTTTCAATTTGTTCTGGGGTTTGTAATATAATTCTATAAACTAAATCAAATAAATAATTTTTTGAAATCGCAGGAATAAGTTTGCTAACAGTTACATTCATATAATGAACTTTTAATTTTCTTATTGTTGAATTTATTTTTTGAGCAATAACCGCATCTCTAGTTTCATTCATTTTTTTTGTTAAAATTTTTATTTCATAATTAATTGTAGACCAAAATGAATTTAAAATAGTCCAAACATCTCTTGTTAAATTAAAATTATTTGATTTTCCCACATTTATAAAATTATTATCAAATAATTTATTATTTATAATTCCATCAAAATATGCCCCGTCAAAATCATAAATTAAAACTTCCCAGTTTACTTCTCTAGACATAAATATTGAATCAATATAATAATTTTTACGATGAATGTTATTTTTAATTAATATATTAGAAAAATGAATATCATTATGGTTGATTTTAAATTTTTCATTTAATAAATAAATTGCATAAAAAATATCAAATAAAGTACTAATAATATTATTTTTATTGTCAATGTTATTTAAGAAAAAATGATGATATTCTTGAGATGATGTATCCCCTGTTACTATAAAATAAACATAATCATTAGTTGAAATTATTGGAGGAGGTACATTTGTATATAAAACTTTTGTGTCATCATTTATTGTTGTAGAATAATAAAATTTATCATTATGAATTCCATCTTTAATTTTTAGTTTACTATCTATTAAATTGTAAAAATCATACTTTCTAATTTTAAAAACATCATAAACTGGAACAAAAATTGGACTAACTAATAATTTTGGGTCTGGATTTAACAATGCTTGTCTATCTTTAATATATCTATAAATTCTTTGTTCGTATTCTAAACCACTTGATGAATTATGAATTGTTTTTTGACCAAACATTTTAATATAAACTGGACTACCATTATATGTCCCTCTTAATATTTCACTCATTGATGCACTAGTTTTAAGACCAAACATATTAAGATTTTTAATAATAGATCCAAATATTTCATTAACTTTATATTCTTTAATTGTTTCATTAAATTCCCCATAAGCCTGTTCTAATATTTGTAATTGTTTTTGTTTCTCTACCATTAAATCTATTGAATTATTTAATTCAATTAACTCTGATTTATATTTTGATGGAACTGTTAAAAATTTATTATTAAATTCATTATATAATCTTTTAAATTCAATCACATGATTTTTAATGTTATCAATATTATCAATTATAAACGTGGAATTTTCTAAAAGTTGTTTTTTATATTTTAGTTCTTCAAACAATCTAGAAGCTTCTTCTTCATCTACACTTGTAAATATTTTATTAATTTGCGGATCCATTTTATAAATTTTTTTATCCATTTGATCCAATGGTATTTTTTGATAATCTTGTACTTTTACTGGACTAATTTGATTTTCAATATCTGGAACAGCAATTGCAACATATGATGGGTTATAAGATTTTTCTTTTGGTAAATTATTTGTTTGAGGCATATTAATTGCAACGAATGATTGTGGTTTTGGTTCTATTTGTTTTTGTGATTGTTGGTTTTGTATTGGTTTATTTTGACCGGAAACATCATTTGACAATTTATTAAAATTATCTGGAATTATTTCAACATTATAATTATTTAGTTTTACATGATCATTTGTAATTATATTATTTGATGATTCAATTTCTGTGTCCGATTCTATTTCACCATTTATTTTAATTTTGCCAACTATTTCAGATGCTTCAATATCATCACTGAAAACATTTCCACTTAAATTTATTCTATATTTTTTATTGCTCATTTTATTAATATATGAATAATTAGAAATAATTTATTAGGTATTTTTTAGCAACAGATTTTAAATTTATAGAATTATACTTAAATATTGCAAAAACTGGTATATGATCCGACATCATTATTAAATCGCCATTTGTAAAACTATTTATTTTATCCAATGTCTGATAAAAATTTGCTTGTGATACAGAGGAATAAATATGATCAAAAGATTTATCATAAGTTGGAAAATCATGTGGCACACAACATGTTAGTAATTTTGTTGGTTCTGCATAAAAAAGTTTTTTAAATTCAGTAAGTAATAATGGAAAATTTTGTAGTTGAGACGGATCTCCATTATTAAAATCTCCTCCTAAAATAAAATTATAATTAGAAAATTTATCACCAACCAATTCTTTAACTTTTTTAATATTATGTTTGAGTATTTTTAATGCTTCTTCTTGATAATTTACTAAATGTGGAAAATGAATATTTATTACAATAATATTTTCTTCAAATACTAAAATTTGCCAGGGTCTATGATCCGCAAGCAGATCATGTTCTAATAATTTACCTTGAAGTTTATAAATCAAATGATAATAATTTTTATTATATAATGTTATAATTCCAGCTGGTAAATCTTCAGTATATTCAATATTGAAATTTTTTAAAAAATCAGGTTCTAGATTATTTATTTCTTTTTCCAAGCAAGCCCATTGATTTTTCGAGTTAACAATTTCCTGTAAAAATACAAAATCATATAAATATTTACAATCTGTTTTTGATATTTTATTTATTCCTAATTGACAAATAATATGGGCTATGTTTATTGTGCACTTGTTACGGTTTATATTAGATTCTTTACAATGAGACATGTCTAATTTTGATGAATTAAACGATTCTAATGATTCCCATCCCACATTGTAAGTTAATACCTTAATATCGTGATCAATTGGTTCAATAATATATTTATTTGACATTATTTAATAATAGATTTAAAAAATTGAAAATATTATTTTTATATCAATTGTTTATATAAATTTAATGGAAATTAACATGAATGGAAACGATAATGATACCCATTACCGATATAAAATGCCTGCATTTGAAGTTCAAGTCGCTGGTAAAGGTAATGGTATATATACCATCTTCAATAATATTGATGATATTAGTAAAGCAATGAATCATCCTGTTGAGGTAATTTTAAAATACATTGCTGTTGTTACTGGATCAAATTATATTCAAGCTAAAAATACTATTACCGGATCACATACGTCAGCTGAATTAAAGCAACATATTTTGCAATACATTAAACATTTAGTTATGTGTCCTGCTTGTGGTATTCCTGAAACTGTACCAGAAATTGAAGGTAACAAAAAAAATGTAACTTTTAAACTTTGTTGTTCGGCTTGTAAAAATACATCCGAAGTTATTTGCCAAAACAAACATATTACTAAAGGAATTGATATTATTGTAAAATATATTAAAGCTGGTAATGAATGGAAAACAACAAAAGGAACTATGGTTCAATCAAATAAACAAACTTCTAAAGAAGCCGTTGTTGATGACTTTGATCCATTTTCTTAAATTTGATTAAAATCGTTAGCTAAGGCGTTTGATTTAATTAATTTATATTATACTTGATTATATATTTATATGTCCAATTATTTTATCCCCAAATATACTTTTAAGGTAATGGATTATTCTGCTAACTATTCCAATCCTCCACCAACTTTACCAAAATATTTATTTATTGAAGTTGAAGATAGAAATAGAGAATGTGACGATCAAATTTATTCTTTTTTTATTAGTTTAAAAAATGTATATATTTTAAAAGAAAGTTTAAGTTTGATAATCGGGAATGATATTAAAGAAATCAATATTATCCACTATGAAAAAGAACAACTTGATAATAACTATACTACATTAAAAAATCTACTGGGTCTACCATTTTAAATTAATAAACTTGCTATTATAACTTTAAATATATGAAACAAATTCTGGTTCAACCAGTTCCACATTCCAATATCGTTCATTATTATCATCAGTTTTGGCGTTAATAATAACATATGATAAACTATTTTTTCTGGTTAAAACTGTTTGTCCATTTTGAGATAATTCATGAATAAAGTCACAATCAATTACTAATTCATCAATATATTCACTTAATTCTTCTTCATCCCAAATCTTAAAAGTTCGGTTTTTAACTTTGTATATTTTGTTGTTTTTAACGATCAGATCAATTGCTTGATCTACTTCTTCGTCTAAAGGTTTAGCTTCGACGCAAAATATCGGATACTTATCTTTATAATAATCCATTATTAATATGTTTGTTAGGCTAATAAATTAATAAATCAACTTTTTTTAATACTTGTAAAAACTAAATTATGCAATCATTTGGGCTTTAATAGCTGGTTCTGATTCATAGCCTAGTAATTGAAAATCATTTAGAGTTGCCTTTTCAACTTCTTCCAAACTTGTAAATTTGGTCATTTCAAGAATTGGAAAGCTTTTTGGTGTTCTTTTTAATTGTTCAAATACTGCTTCTGAATGTTGGTCATAAATATGGTAATCCCCAATTAACAAATGAACCTTACCAGCATCCAATCCAGTTAATTGAGATATAATATGTAGTAGTAATGCTGCCGATGCAATATTAAAGGGAATTCCGAGGAAGAGATCCCCTGATCTCTGATACATCGAACAACTTAATTTACCAAATTCTACATAAAATTGTATGACAATTGAGTGACAAGGATATAAAACTCCTTGACTTGCTTGTTGAGGATTAAAATCAGTCATAATAATTCTTCTTGATGTTGGATCTGATTTAATTTCTTCAATTACTTTTTTTAATTGATCAACCCCATTAATATGACTGTTTTCATCTGTTTCAGGATAAGGCTTATTAAAATGTCTCCATTGATATCCATACATTGGTCCCATTTGACCTACTGGATAATTTAATCCCAGACCATCTAGAAATTCTCTGGTGGTGTTAGGTTCCCATATTTTAACACCCTTTTCTGATAATTTAGATGCATCTGTATCACCTCTAATAAAAAACAATAATTCTTCAACAATTCCTTTCCAAAACATTTTTTTAGTTGTAAGTAAAGGGAATCCTTCACTCAGATCACAAGTTAAAGTTTTCATAAATTTACTATGTGTTACAGCATTACGAGTTTTGCGCTCGTCTCCAGTAACAATTACATCAAATAATGTTTCTAAATATTGTGTTTCAATATTTGGTTCAACAACTCCTTCATGAAAATATAATTCATAAATTTGTTGATCATTTCTATTTATATCTTCCTTCATAATTATAGAATTCCATTTAATATTATAATCTTTAATATTAATAAAAGTGTCCGCTTCAAATGTTCCTTTTATTTGTGTCCAATATACTTTGTCGCACGCCCAATGTTTTAAAGCTGTATCATATATTTGCTTTCCGCCGATTACCCAAATGGTTGAATTTGAATGTAGGGTTGCTTCTACATAAGCACTTAAAAAATCTGGAAAAAATAAAGTTTTTGAACAAGTTGTTTTGTTAAGTTCTTTATAGTTTTTACTTATGACATAACTAATTCTATTTGACATTGGTTTACAACCCATAGATTCCCAGGTTTTCCTACCCATAATTAAAATATTATCTTCTTGATTAATTCCTGGTAATATTAAATTTTGTTTAGTAATTGATTTAAAAAATTCAAAATCTAACGGTAGATCCCATGGTAATTTATTTTTAAAACCAAATCCACCATTTAAATCTGTTGCTAATATAACATTAAATTTTTTCATTAAATTTAATCTTATTTTGATAATATTATATATAATCAATTTTTGTTGATTATTTGTTATTTAATCTAATTAAATATAAGCCAATTAATATAAAACAGCAAACTCACCAAATAATTCAGACGCCATCAAATTATATATTTGTTTTGCTTCTTCCAAAGTAGCTATTTTATTAATTTTATTTGTAATACCATCCTTATTCAAACATACTTGATAACCAGTTTTAGTTAATTTTATATGATGTAATGGCTTGTTTGTTTCTGGATCAATTATTTGAGATTTACTAGTTTTATTATAAGAATTTTCAGCAGGAGTTGCTAATCTAAGATTTTCATCGGTAGCATCTAATTTATCTCTGTTAACATGATCCACATAATATTTTACAACTTTATTTTCATTATTAATATATTGATTATACCAATTACCAGTATTTAAATACCATACATACCTATGAAGAGGAACTCTGGCCCCTTTAATTATTGAAAAAGGATAACCATCTTTTCCTAAATACCATTTGTGTTGACCTATTTTATCCATTTTATTAATGCTGATTTTTGCAAACTTATTTGCCGACTCTGGATTTTTACCTTCTAATCCTAATAAATAGATTGGATTTTCCATATTTTATATTAGTATTAGTAATATTTTTTTAAATTTGTTTTTAATTTTATAAAAAAAATAAAACTAATAAAAATTGAAATTGATTTTGTTTAAGGCTTCAATAGATTTAAGTAATGTCAGAACCTGTTAACCAAGTTATTAATGATATCAGCAACAAATACAATCCTGCCACACCGGCTGAAGGATTAGCAATAGTTGCTAAAGCAATACAAACAAACGATCCCAATCTTATTCTTAATCCTATTAAAAATGGGGCAGAAGAATTTGAAAAGCGAATGGGACGTCCAATGACCTACTCAGAAATGAGGTCTATGTTTGGTTAAATATAGTTTAATATATATCTAACCATTTTATTTATGCACGATTGGGAAATCTATTTCTCATATACGTTTGAAATTTATAATCTTTATTATCATCAATTGGCATACATGTATCTTTCATTTTTAGTTTTTGTTTTAATTCTTGATCACAATCTAAACATTTTGATGGTCCTTCAAAATAAGGAATTTTAGAGTTTCTTTCACAATCAAAGCATTTGGTAGGAAAAGCTAGGTGTGCATTATATATTGATGTTATTTGTTTTTCACAATCAAAGCATTTATTTGGTCTTGACCAAAAGTTTTCTGTTTGTTTACTAAACACATATAATACTATTAAAGCTAAAACAACAAATAATATTAATGTTCTATTCATTATTAATAATTATAAAAAAGTTTAAATTAAATAAAATTGAAAAATTTAAAATTATAACACATATTATAGTATATAATGGCAGTAAACAGTAAACATTTAACATTCACACCAATTCAATACCCAAAAATTAAAGTTTTTATTACTGAATCGCCAAATGATTTAAATTTAAAAAGTTTCATCGATCAAATACAAGAGCACAAAATCAAACACATAGTTAGACTTTGTGATCCTACATACGATGAAAAAGATTTAAATTTAGATTATGAAATAAAAATACATGAATGGAAATTTGCAGATGGTGATATACCTTCAAATGAAATAATTGAAAACTGGAAAAAACTATTGGAAAAAAATGAACCCATAGTTATACATTGTTTGGCGGGCCTTGGTAGAGCACCAACAATTGTAGCCATTGGATTAATTGAAAATAATACCAACCCTTATGATGTTATTAAAATAATTCGCGATAAAAGACCTGGATCAATTAATAGCAAACAACTTAATTTTTTAATTAATTATAAACCAACTAATAAAAAAACTAGTTTTTTATCAAAATTTTTTAGATTTTAGTGTTTTGTAATTTATTTTCTTATTTTGTTTTTAATTTATTAAATAAAAAATTATTAAATTAAAAATTATTAATATTTACAAAGATGGAAATTGTTCTTTATTGCTAAGATCCACATTATATGTTTCTTCTTTTTGTTTATTTACCCAGTTGTAAGGTGGTAGTCTTGGATTAAAACATCTTTTAAACTTTTGTTCTTCAACACCATTAATTTTCTTTTTTTCTTCAACACGTTTTGAAACAAATTTTTTAGGTTGTTTAGCTTTTGCTTCTTCTTCTAACTTTGTATTAAACTCAATTAAACTCATACCTTGTTTTTTCTTTGATTGTTTATTTTCTTTTTCTTTCTTTTTATTTTTTTGTTTTTCTTTAGCAGAATCTCGAGAATATTCTTCTACATTAAAATTACTTGTTCTTTTCATCATTGCTTCCCAAAAAAGTCGTTTTTCTTCTGGATCCATTTCTTCTTCTTCATCCTCTTCTTCTGGCGGGTAATCATTAATTATTTCTTCCTCTACATTATCATCAGAGAAATAGTCTTCTTCTACATATTTATTAATATTATTTTTACTCATTACTATTGTTTCTTTTACTTAAATTAATATATATTCATTTTTTTATGTAGTTTTTACACCACTTAAAAATTATAAACATTTGAAAAAAAATTCTAGTACTATTCAATATTTATGAGCGGTATAAAGCTTGAATATAATAAAGAATATATTGTTATTAATAAAATTAATCATTTGTATCAAATAGATAATGTAAAACAATGGATTTTTCTTACAAAATTTAAAAAAGCATTTTTAATTATAAAGCATCCTTATGGTTCAGTAGAAACAATTGTAGATAGAAAATTTGTTTATAATCAAGATTTTGAACTTGTATGTGATCTTGATTTTAACTTTAGATATATTTATCCACTTGGTAATTTTCCTGAAAATAATGATTTTTATCATGTGGAAGTAGTTCCATTTACAGGTACTTTTAATGGTAATAATTTTAAATTTAAAAATATTAACATTATTAATTGTAATTATAATGGATTATTTGGTATAGCAAAGTCTGGTTCAATATCTAATTTAATAATTCAAAATGTTGTTATCAATGATGGGATTTATAACGGAGCACTAGTTGGCAAAGCTTATTCGGTTGATTTAACTAATATTAAAATTATTGGAAACATTATTTTAGGTGGTAGACATTCTGCTTGTTTGGTCGGATTATTTGAAGGTAATTGTAAAAATTTAGAAATTATTGTGGATGGTGAAATAATTTCAGATTCAAAATCATTAATTACAAATTATTTTTATGGAAATATAGAAAATGTCAGTGTAATTTCAAACATAAATTCATCAGTAAATTGTATTGATGTTATTAATGGAAGAGTTAAAAATCTAAACCTTATTTCTTTTAAAAGCACAACAACCCCATTTTATAATTTTTCTAAATATCACCAAATTTCAAACTGTTGTTATTTTCAAATGAATAATGAACCTGTTATTATTAATCAAGAAGGATATAATATTTATTGGCGTAATTTAGATGAATCAAATCATAGTCAAATAAAAAATGCTAATCAAATGATTCAAATAGAAAATAATTATTATTTAAATGAAGTAATTAATTATTCAAATGAAAATATTCCAGTAAACAATTCTAATTATCAAATTAAAATTTATGATTTAAAATCTGGAGAATCAAATATAGATTCAGTTTTTATTGATATTAATGGTATTTTTAAGGGTGACGAAGAACTAGAACCATTTGATAAAAATAAAATAATGAGTAAATGTAAAAAAATGGAAAGTATTTATCAAAGAGAAATAGAATGTAATAATGTTATTAATGAATTAACTAACAAAAACTTATTTACAAGACTAAAATCAATAAAATCTCATATGGACGATAATAAAACACTTGATTATAATGACAAACTTGTTTCAGAAAATAACTCTCATTGTTTTGAAGAATATGAATCTGATAGTCAATATGTATCATCTGATGAAGAAGACACTATCTTTGAATTTGTTGAAGAACACGAAAACAATAAAACTGCTGAAATAACTATTTTAAAAAATTTAGATACTAGTGAAGATGTTAAAAAAGCTGCAATAGATAGAATACAAAAAGAATTAGAAGAAATGGAAAATGAAAGAAAGTTATTAGATAATCAATAAATTTATAAATCAAATTCTTTTGTCTTTTTTTGTGGTTCTTGTTTTTTTGTTGTTATTTGGTTTTGGTTTTGATTAGGATTTGTTTTTAGTTTTTGATCTGGTTGTGATTCCCAGATAGCTAAATCCATAATAGATTTCTCCATTTGTTTCATTGTATGTAATTCTTTTTGTTGATTACTTTGTTCTAAAAATTTTTGTAATCTTAATTCCCTCATCAAAACAGGATCATTAATTGTTTCACCTCCTAATTTGTTTCCTTCGCCGATAAAATACTGGGATCCATTTGTTTTCATTTCAGCTAATTTTTTTTGTTCTTCTTTCGCCTTAAGTTCTTGTTCTTCTTTAAACTTTAATTCTTGTTCTTTTCTAATTTTTTCTTGTCTTGCTTTTTCAATTAACTCCTCTTCTAAAAATTTATTATGAATATCTATTGATAAATCAGTATTCACAATATCAATATAATTGGTTTCTTTATCATCAACTGATTTAATTTCTTTAATTAATATTCGGTAAACTTGATAGTCATATTCAAAATTAATAATTTGATTTTGATACAATAAACAATAACCACTCAATACCTTTTCTAAATATTTATCTAAATCAGGGATATTAAAAATATTTTTATCAAGTGGTTCAATTAGTACAAATTTACCTTTTGGAATATCATTAATTAATCGAATTGTTACAAAATCAGAACCTTGAATTAACATTTGGTCCAAAATATGATTGGGTATTATTACCATACCTTCTTCAGCTGTAAAATCTTGAACTCCGCAATACGAATAAATACCTATGGATGATTCAATACAAAAATAATAAGGGGGATTAATTCGCGCGGTTGGTACTTTAGTTTGATTAATTAAATTGACTCCTTTTCTTTTTCGTGAATTTCTATGTTGGGTTTGTCCAGTCCAGTCGTAATCATTAAACTTTTCCGGTTGATTAAATTCAACTAAAATACTCTGGGGTAGTTTTATATAATTGGTATAATTTTCAAATCCAGTGGCTAATAGTTTCCATTCCATTATTTAGTACCAATTATAATATTATTATTTTATAAATCAATTTTTATGTGTTTGTTTTTTCATTTAAGCTAATGTACCCAATGGATCCCAAGGTGATATTAATTTATGAACAGTATCTAGTTCATTAACATCCCCATTATTTAATAGAGATTTGTGTACAACAATTTGATATACATATTCGGTATACCAAGGATCAGTCATTAGTAAAAATCCATCTGAACCAGATGATTTACCCCATGAGTTTTCTATTTTCCATCTTTTAATTCCAGAATCATCATCGTAGTATCCTACAATAACCATAGCATGAGATGGAAGAGAAGAATAAGTTCTTAATTTTTCTTCTTTGGTCATTTTGTTATTATATCCCAATTGATTAAAATTATGAATACCTAAATCCATAATACCAGATTCACGATCCCTTTCAGCACCCACATTACATCCAAACCAAACTGGAAGATTTTTATTAATAGATTGTTTTGTTAAATCTTTTAATCTATCAATTGGTAAATTTAACCAACCCACATGCTGATCTTTAACATTACCTAAATATTTTACTTGGTAGTATTTGTTGTAAGGATTTTCTTTTCTTGGATCATTAACCACCGAAATCCATTCACTTGCATTAAATTTAGTCAGCTCTAATAATGATTTTGGAGTTAAATTATTTAATCGAACCACACCATTTTTAGATTGATAAACCCAATCAAATGATTGAGGTGGTTGTCCTAAAAATCCAACTAAAAAGTTATACACGCGATCTGTCATCATATTAATTAATTCTTCATGAACTGATTGATCTGATTTCTCTAAAATAGTTAAATCATTTTTTAACATATCAAGTAAAAAGGCATTCATTGCAGATGATGATTTAGAATGATGAGAATCAGGCATAGCTTGTTTTGGTACAATACCATATTTAGTAACTAAATCTCTAGCCATATCCCATTGACCACCATCACCCATTGCTTCTTTAAACAAGTGAGTCAAGTAAGGTGCTTGTAATTCCTCACTAATATTCTTTTTAATATCTAAATAATATCTAATTGATCGATGATATCTTTCTAACTTGTCCCAGAAATATAAGTAGGTTTGACTAAATTCCAAGTCTTTTGGTTCAGAATCTAAATTCTGAGCTGCAATTACACGTAGTAAATTTAATGTAGCAAATAACCAACAACGTCCAGACGATTTTTGATCAGTAATTGAAAATTTAGGAGTAACCTCGTGATTAAAAATAAACTGATTATTATTAATTTTAGACTGATCACGAGTTAGTTGGGTCATTGAACTAGAATATAAAGCTGTTTGAAAAAGATTAACAGATTGGGGTATCATATTATAGTATTTATTTAATTCGGACATTAAATATTAGATATTCTAATATAAAACAAAATGTTATCAATTTTTTATTACAAACTATTATACTTAAAAAGATATACTTAAAAAGTTATTTACTAAATAAATTAAAACAGACAATGAAATATATTTATTCTGATTCTGAAGAATCCCTTGATTATTTAATAAAATATAATGTATTTTTAACTGGACCACCTGGTTCTGGTAAATCATATTTAGTAAATAAATTTATAGATTGGGCACTAAGCAAAAAACTTAAAATATCAAAAACAGCATCAACAGGTATTGCTGCTAAAATTATTAATGGAATAACCCTACATTCTTGGTCTGGAATTGGCTTGGGTCAAGATTCTAAAGAAAAAATACTTGAATCTATTAAAGGTAATTCATACAAAAGAAAAAATTGGAAAAAAACAGACATTTTAATTATTGACGAAATATCAATGATATCTGGTGAGCTATGGGTTTTGTTAGATTGGATTGGTCAACAAATAAGAAAAAACGATCAACCTTTTGGAGGTATTAAAATTATTGCGGTTGGTGATTTTTATCAATTACCTCCGGTTAAAGGAAAAATGTTAATCGAACCAGATATTAATTTTGACAAGTATTTTGATTATGCTATATGTTTGAATCAAATGTATAGATCATCAGATTTAAAATTAAATCAAATCTTAACTAGAGTAAGAGATGGAGTTAAATTATCAAAAGAACATAATGAATTATTAACAAGTAAAGTAGATAAAAATCAAATTAAATACCCTATTTTAGTTAGTTTAAGAGATTCGGCTAGAGAAATGAATAATAAAAAAATTAATGATATAAAATTAGAAGAAACCAAATACACATGCGAAGTTTATTGTATAGACAAAAATACAACAGAAAAATTAAATGGTCCTGAATATAATAATCATAAAATGATTGCATTAAATGAATGTGCTATGGAAAAAGAACTTGTATTAAAAGTTGGTGTTCCAGTAATTTATTTAATTAATGATCCAGTTAATGGATTAGTAAATGGATCAGTAGGTTTTGTCGAAGAATTTAAAAATGGTAATCCCGTTGTTAAATTTGATGTAAATAAAGTTGAAATAACTAAACATGCGTATAAAAAAGATTTATTAAATGATGTTACTGTTGTTGTTGAACAATATCCTCTATTGCTTGCATATGCATTAACAATTCATAGAGCTCAAGGACAGACTCTTAGTCAATGTTCTATACTTTTAGATCAAACAGTTTGGGAAGATGGTCAAGCTTATGTAGCATTAAGTAGACTTCAATCTTTAGATAATTTAACTTTATTAAAATATGATCCTAAAGTATTCAAAGTAAATGTAAAGGTTAAAGAGTTTTATGATAAGTTTAAATCATTGTAAAAAATAATATTTTAACAAGTATTATTTTAACAGGTATAATAATAGGTATTATCCATGAATTATATATATGGAAGTTATTATATATTAAAAAATAAATTATATGATTTTAATTTTTTTGGAGAAAAAGTCCCAAGAATTGAACCATCTATGCCCTGGTATAAACAATATTCTTATTTTTATTCAAAGTCTAACGAAATTATTAAAGGGCTTTATTTAGGGTCTTCTTTTAATGCATATAATTTACAAGAATTGCAATATAATAATATTAATGTTATAATAAATATTACAGATAATATAGATAATTATCATGAAGAAAATCTGATGTTAACTTATTATAAGTATTCTATAAAAGATAATAATTCAGATGATATTACAAATATTTTGATGGAAACTAGTGATATTATTGAAAAACACTTATCAAAGGGAGAAAATGTACTTGTTCACTGTTTTATGGGAGCATCAAGATCTGCAGCAGTTATAATTCATTATCTAATGAAAAAAAATAATTGGACATATGATTATGCAAAAACATTTGTGATTGTTAAAAGACCATTAGTAAATTTATCTGAAAAGTTTGATGTTATTTTAAAAAATATTAAAGTCAAATAATAAAACAATAACTAATAATTTTATTATTTTTCTTTAATCCAAAATCTATTCCAATCATTTTTTTTAATCGAACAAGATATGAATTGTTCAGTTGGACAGTTTATTGTTATATTATTATTTTTAATTGAAACAGTATTACCATCTCCTGATGTAGTACCCGAATGACCTAATAATATTAAATTATCACTTTCAATTGTTCCATATTTAATAGTTTGACCATAACATTTTTTATAATATCTATTAATTTTATTAGCATAAGAATAAATTAAATATGTTATAAAAAACCATACAGCACTACCATTTTGTTTATTCATATGCAAATATATTTTACCATTATATTTTGAATTATAGTTTGGTAAATTATCTAAATTTAATTTTTTAACAGTCTCGTAATTTGGACTATCTTTATTTTCTTCTTCCCAACAATTCCATTCAAATATTTTTTTATTTTTTACTATTTTTTTAATATTTTTCATCCATTTTTCTTTTTTACCTATTAAACATCTTAAGATTATATGTGCAGGAACAATATCACCACCACCATTATTATCCAAATGAAAATGAATTGTTTTATATTTATCTCTATTTTTAATTAATCTATCTATTTCTATTTTTAGTTTTTTATAATTATCATTAACACTAAAAGATTCTAAATAAAAATGGTTATCTTTTTTAATTTTATCTTTATAAATATAATTATTCCAAGCCAAGCGATAATTTATTTTATTAGAGTACTCGACTTGATATTCAATTATGCTATTAGTATTAGTATTTTTAATCAATAATTTTTTAATATTCAAAATATCAATATAATTATTAGTATGAACTAAATAAATAAATTTTGTTTCATCAACACATGGATTCCAACTTTTATTTAAAAATGATGTATATAATAATAGATATTCATTCCAATCCATTATTTGAGTTGTTATAACTTTAACTATTTGATAATTTTTATAAGGTCCAGTTAAAATTTGTCCATCAATATTTATATTTATTTTTAAAAAATTATTCCAATCATTACTTTCAATCCAAAAATGAGATAAATTATTTATTTCATCAAAAGACACTTTAAGAGGATAATTTTCTTTTAGTATTTTGTTAATAGTTACGATTATTTTGTTCATATATATTATTGTTAGAATATTATTTTTATTATAGTTGACTCAAGTAATTATTAATATTAATAGTAACAAAATTTTTTATATTTAAAATAAATATTGAAAATATATTCAATTATTTAATATAATTTGAGTATTTTAATGGAACAACAACTTAAAAATTTTGAGGATTCAATTAATAACTACGAAATTAATGATATAAATTTAAACTCAATACTTGGGCTTAAAAAATTATCTGACAACATTATCAAATATGAAAAGTTATATTTATGGAAGCCTTTTTTAAATAAATATGATGAACTCAGTAATGAATTTAATAAATTAAACATTCCAGTTGATTCAAATATAAAGGATTTAAAAGAATATCCAAAAAACATAATTTTATTAATGAAAGAAACAATTAATTCATCGCTTAGAGTTGAATCAAATCAAGAAAAAATTAATCAGTTAAAAAAACTTAATGTGGATTTAACTAAATTATATATTCAACAAGAAGATTTTCAAGAAAATGTTCAAGATGAAACTGCTTATTTATTTGAGGCAATTGATTATAAATTTGAATGGCTTGACGATAATGAAGAATTTGAAAAAATAGCAGAATTACTTGAAAAAATATCTCAAGAAATTTGTAATGGAGTAGTAAAATTTGTTGAAGAAAAAAGACAATTTTATTCTGATTATTTTGAAGAATCATTTAAAAAAGAAAAAAAAGAAGAAAACCCAATTGGATTTAATAGTAAAATTTATGTAAATAATTTTATTAAATCTTATTTGTTATCTAATTTTAATGATATTTTTAATCAAGCTTGTTTGGATGTATTAGATCAAAATAATATTAAAGATGAAAATCAAATTAAACAAATTATTGATCTTTATTATGATTATACAAAAAATTCAACTAAATTAATGTTATCATTAACTGATATTGATCATAGAATTAATTCAGCTGAAGCCTTTTTAAAATCAACACATTCTGAATAATTTTGTTTATTAACCTTTAATAATTTATTATTGTCTAAATTTCCAATAATAACAAGCTAAACCAAATAATGATGATGTTAAAAAAGTACCAAACATACTCATAATAAAAGTATTTTTTGATTCAAATGATTTTATTAAACGTCTATTTAAATTAATGAGTTCATAATTTTTTGCAAATAAAACTTCAATTGTTTGAGATAAATTTGTATTTTTATTTATTAAAATATTTTTTTCATTGTCAAGTTTTTTTATTTGTTTGTTTGTTTTTTCAATATATTTTTTAAATTTATTTTTTAGTTTATTATTTTGATTTAATAGTGATAAACAATTTTTTGAATTAATTTCTGACTTATCTAGGTTTTCATATTCTAAATCAGAAAAACTAATTTCAGAATCAGTGTCGTACTCGTCTTCAGAATCTGATTCATCATAATTATCAGGATTAAACTTTTTTATATTATCTAATTGATTCATTATTAAACTATTAGATATTATCCTAAATTATTCTCTAAATATTATTTTATTAAACTGGAGAAAAACCAGTAATGGCATTATATGCATTAATACCAACCAAAATTAATAAAGATGCTAAAAATGGTATTTTATCTTCTAAATTACCTGTAAAAGGAACTGAACAAAACTTTTTAACATTTGGATGTTGATTAAACATATTTATAATAATATATGTACCTGCAAAACCAACTGACCATAATATTGAATTAACAAAATCTCCAATAACTGGAATCATTTCTAAAAGGCTTATAAACATACCAACAAATGGTACAAACCCAATAGCAAATGCTGTAACTTCACCCATTGCATAAGAAATAGTTGAATCAATACCAGCTTTACCAACTGAATCCATTGTTACACCATTACAATTTGTGTATCTTCTTGTTAAATTTGAAACCATAATTGTTAATAATTGTAATACAAAACTAACAATAGTATATAACACGGTACTATCTTCATCAATAATAAATGGTAAAATAAATGGAATAATAAATTTTGCAATAATTGGTAAAATCATAATTTTATCAACAGGATCTGAACCATTACCGTCTGCTACAAAGCCAAATTTCATCATCAACATAGGGAGAAAACTAAAAGGTGGAAATTGTAATAAAGGAAACATTAACCACCATTTATCTAATGATCCATTAAAATAAAAAATACGAGCCCATAATTGACCCAAAGGAATTAAACCTAATATTAAAACTTGCATCCAACTTAATTTGTTAGTTCCACCTTTTAATATTTTACCCATTGAACTTGTAAAATTACCCATACTAAGTATTAAATATAAAATAAAATAGATATTTATTTTTGTTTAAATTAATTTTTATGGAAATAATCTTTTGGGATCTCGTGGAAACAAACTTGTTTTTCTAACATTTCCCAATTCAAAATATAACATTAAAATGCGTTCTGCACCAAAACCACATCCACCGTGTGGGCGTGATCCACATTCAAATGATTTTAAGTAGTCTGAAAATGGCCCAGTACTAACATTTAATTCACCCATTCTATTTATAAGTTGATATAAATTATGAATACGTTGAGAACCTGAACATATCTCTTCACCCCGCATAATTACATCAAATGAATTTGTATAATTTGAATCTAAATTATTTATCATTGTGTAAAATGGTCTGGCTGATTTTGGGTATTTATCAAGAACAAATAAATCGGAACCAAACTTTTCTTTAATAATATTTCCCAGATTTTTTTCATTTTCAGTTGTTAAATCTTCTAATGGATTTTGAACAAAACCTGTTTCTGCTAACATTTTAACACCATCAACAAAACTAATAATCAAAGGTTCTTTAGGATATTCAAGTGGAGTAAATTTATGAAGTGATTTTAGATAATTTGATTCAATACTTTCCATACTCAAATCTTCAAAAATCCCAATTAGAATTGTCCATAAATTTCGAACTACTTCTAAATGGTCATTTTCAGGACTAATAGCCATTTCTAAATCCATTCCAGTAAATTCGCACAAGTGTCTATGACCTAAACTATTTTCTGCTCTAAATACTGGCCCAACTTCAAACACTTTATTAAAATCAGCATTAATTGCCATTTGTTTATATAACTGAGGTGATTGAGCTAAATATGCTTGAGTATCAAAATACTTTACAGGAAAAACAGCTGATCCGCCTTCAGAAGCTGTACCAATTAATTTAGGAGAATTAATTTCCATAAATCCCATTTCAGTTGCAGTATTTCTAAACTTTTGTAACATTCTTGCTCTCAATTTAAATATTGCCCAGTTAATTGGGCATCTCAAATCAAAATATCTAGCATCAAGTTTTAGTGAAGTACCCACACTAACCTTATCATCAGATTTTTCAAGTGAATTTGCGTCAGAAATTAAAAAAGGAGTAGAATAAACAGGGCCAATCATATTCCAGGAATCTACTTGAAATTCAAAATCTGTGATAGAACATGACTTTATCTTGTCAACATTATCGGGTAGCTTTGATAGTTTTCCGTTTAATGAAACAAAAGATTCAATAGGTAATTTCATTAAACTATCAAATTCTTTTGTAAATTTTAGTCCTCCGATACACTGAATTGTATTAATGTTGTCTCTAATAATTACAAATCCAATTTTAGGACTAGTATGTCTAATTCCGCTAACACGACCCATAATTTGAATTGATTGTCCAACCAGTTCTTGTATAATTTTATTTAATGGAATAAAAGTATTTTCAGTCATTAAAATATAGTTGATAATAAAAATATAAATTAAGTTCAATTTTTTTCTTTATTTTTGATTAAATTAAATTTTTTGTCATAATATCATCATTTCGTTTTAACTTATTTTCATAAACAGTATCGTGTAATAATTGGGCTAATTTAATGCTTTCTTTACTTTCAATTACAAATGATAATGACATGTTGTTTGAACTATATGAGGTTGTAATAATATTAAATTTTCTAGTTAATTTAAAAATATTTCCAATATTATCAATTTGTCTAATATTATCTCCAACAACTGAGATAATAGAATTATTAAAATTTAACTCTACTTGATATTTTTTTTCTAATAATGCTTTAATTTCATTTAATTTACTAACATCTGATTCTTCGGTTGTTGTAGTAATGTTAAATTGTGAAGTGTTAATAATATTAACATCAACATTAAATTCTTTAAAAGTTGAGAATATATCATAGACAAAACCATAATTATTCCACATATTAAGTGATGTAATCTTAAAAACTTTTACATTATCTTGTATAGTAACGCCATATACATTATTATTTAATGAATTACAAATAATAGTGGATAATGCATCGGGTTTAAAAGTATTTTTAATGTGAATAGGAATTGCTTTCTCAACACATGGTAAAATACAATATGGATGAATTACCTTTGCTCCCATCGCAGCAACTTCTTGTGCAGCTTCATAATTAACAACTTCATTAATAAATGAGTTTGTTACTTTTCTTGGATCTGATGAATAAATTCCATTAACATCTGTCCAAATTTCATATAATTTTGCATTTAGTGCTGCTGCTATAATCGAACCAGTTGTATCAGATCCACCTCTACCCAACAAACAGCAATTATTATTTGGTGTTTTTCCACTAAACCCGGGAATAACAACTACATCACATGATTCAAATGCAGACTTAATTTTATTTGGCTCAACTTTAAATTCACCCTTGTTATACATTGTGTTATTTTCTAAATTTGAATGAATAACATCAAGAGATGAAATAAATTGGGACCTAATATTATTATTATTTAAAAATCTATTTAATATATTACATGTAAAAAATTCGCCACTTGACACAATTGAAATATAATCATCTAAACATTGCATTTTATTGAAATTAAAAACAAAATTTTCAATAATATCATTAATATTTACTGCACATTTATCAGATAGTTTATTATTAGTTTCAATAATATCATTTAAAACAGACACTTCTTGAGTTTTAACTAATTCTAATAACTTATTTGTAATTCCACTAATTGCGGATAATACAATAACTATTTTATTATTTTTGTTAATTTTTTTTGTTTCATGAATTTTATTTAAAATTAATTTATATGTTGAATCCAGTTGAGAAGTACCTCCAAATTTCCACACATAATAGGTAGAACTTTGAATATTGTTATTTAAATCATTTGACATTATAATAAAAGAAGATGAATATAATTTTAATACTTTTCAATATTTTTATAATTCGATAGTAGGGTACAATCTCATCTATAATTCAATTGTAGGATACTTGTTTTTAGATTCATCAGTTAATTGAACAAGAGGAAGACGCACATTAGCCATCGATGAAACATTAGTTAAAACAGATAACATGTATTTAACTGGTACTGGATTTGATTCGACAAAGCAGTATTTAATAAGTGGTCTAATTTTGTAGAAAAAGTGTTGTGCTGACATTAAATTTCCATCAGTAAATTCATTAATTAATGAAATAACATATTCTGGAATAATGTTAGACACCACACTAATAACACCATAACCACCAATACTTAGTGCTGGTAAAATTAATCCATCATCACCAGAATATAATCTTAGATGAGGACATAATTCTTTAATTTGCATCATTTGATCAATGCTACCAGATGCTTCTTTAATTGCAACTACCCGATTAGAAATAGAACAAATCTTTTTTACTGTTGAAGGTTCAATATTAACTCCGCACCTGGATGGAATATTATAAATAACAATATTTTTATTTGTTGAATTTATTAATTGTGAATAATGTTGAAAAATACCTTCCTGAGAGGGTTTATTATATGAAGGTTGTGATATCATAATTGCATCTGCAAATCGATCAATCATTTTAAGTTCTTGAATCATTTCCATTGTATTATTTCCACCGATTCCGATAATAATACCAACTGAATTAGCAAAATTAGAATGAACAAATTCAGCCAAACAAACTCGCTCATTAAGAGTTAAAGTCGGAGCCTCACTTGTTGTTCCCAAAATAACGATATCTTGAATTCCTTTATTTAATTGAGTAACAATGTGATTTTTAATAGAATTATAATCAACAGTATTATCATTATTGAAAAATGTTGGAATAACTGTAATAACTTTAGACATGGACATTACTTATCATGGTATCTGTAAAAAAATATAAAATAATCAATTTTTTATTTGATTGTTATTTAATTATAAACTAAATATTACTTAACTACTTAGTTAAAACATTCATCAAATATAAACATTTCTCCAGAGTTGTAAGATAATTTGATTTTCTTGTCATTAGCAAGTCTCACAGTAATTTTTTGAGATTTATCATATGTTTTAATAAAATGATACATATAATATTCAAATGCAATTGAACACCCAGTTCCATTATCCGAACATTCATTTGAATTAATATCGAAAAATCTCATATTAATAGTATTATTTTCATGAGTTGTGTAAAAATTGGAATTCATAAATATTATGTTAAATTTATTATTTTCTCCTTGTTCAGAATTTATTACAGTACAAATTGTATCAAGCATATCAGCATCAAATATATTATCTTTAAGTTCAAGTAACAAGTATTTGGTATCACCAATTTTATATCTTGACACACCAAATAAAACTAAATCAGTCATTTGGTTAATCATGTCATTTATATAGTTGTCGCGTTTTTTACCGTCTAAATAAGTAGATTGAGGTAATTTTACCATACAAAATTGGTCACTAGATGTAAATGTATATGTGGTATTATCAATACTAAATTTACCAGATTCATATTCATTATTTTCCCTAATATAATTAACTGCTGTTAGTAAGGAATACCCACAATAATTAATCATTTCCCAATTATTATTAATGTTGGAATAAATGTAAGAAATATAATTGGCATCTTTATTATGTTTTAAGAAAATTATTTTGGTTAAATCTGTAAAACTATTAGTAACGTTTTTAACAATATGATTCAATAATACCGATGGTAAATCTTTAGACAAATATACCAAAATTATTTTGTCATTAACATAATTATATATGTTAGTTTCCAAATCATTATCAATTGAATTAAATAGACCAGCATTTTTAGTTAAAATCCAATAAATATAATTCATACATCCTTTTGCAAATGTGTTTCTGTTATTTACACTATGTGTAATTTTAATAATTTCTGATCCATTTGATAATTCTAAACAATGTTCTCCAATAACTTCTCCAGTTCTAATTGAATTAATTGGAACTTGACGTAAAATTTCACTTTTAATTGTTTTTGCTGTTCCGCTTGGAGAATCTTTTTTATGTACATGATGAATATCTGTCATTTCAAATTTCCAATCCAAGTTAAGTTGATTTGCTAATTTCGCAAACTTTCTTACAAGCGGAATACCTTCAGAAAAGTTTGTAATATGAGCAACTTGACAAACTTTACTATATGTTTCCATTAGTTTATTTGTTTGATCTGACAATCCAGTTGTTCCAATAATTAATGGCAAAAATATTTTCTCTCTTAGTAAGAAACTTAGTAAATTATTAGTGCCTTCGTTAGAAGTAACATCAATAATAACTGAATTAAATGGACTTAAACTACCGAAATCATTTTTATTCAAGTCTCGTTTTACATCTCCCACATAATTAAAATCTTTATTACTCATAATTTCCTTTTTAATAAGGACTCCAAGTTTTCCAGAAGAACCGTATAACATAACGTTAACTGAATTATACTTTATAACCGAATCCATTAACCTTTCTAATCCAATAATCAAATCATCTGGATTATAGTATGAAAAACTCAATCTAATACAGTTAGAGTATGACGAGTCTGTTGAAAACTTAATTCCTGGGTGAAATTTTACTTTGTTCTTTTCACAAAGTTTTAGAAACTCTGTAGTGTTTCTAATGGTTTTAAATTCAAGCCAAATAAAATATCCGCCTTTTGGTTTAGTGAATCCAATATTATTATACTGACTTAAATATTCTAGCATCATTTCACAACCCGATTTGAGGTTTTGAATATTTGTATTAATTATTTGATCAATTGGTCTTGAGCCCTGTTCATTAATTTCCAACGCATATTCTACAAACTTAAATCCAATTGGATTTATTCCTCCGCATGAATCTAGCACAGCTGAAGTATTTAATCCTGAAGTTCCTTTAACAATACCATAAGAGTCCGAATAATTTTTTAATTGGGTATTTTGATAAATCCATCCAACTCTTAAAGCAGGTGCTAAAATTTTTGAAAAACTTCCAAGAGAACAAATCTTTGGATGATAATCAGCCATAGGATAGTAACTCATCGATTCTTCCCATGACAAAAAGTGATAAACTTCATCTGCTATCACATAAAGATTACTATATTTTTTACACAATTCCGCAATCTTTTTACGTTTTTCATGTGAAGTTGTTGTTCCAGTTGGATTATGATAAGAAGGAATCATATAATAGAATAATACAGACTGTTTACTATCTTCGTCCGAATTAATTTCTTTAATTTTATTTTCTAAATCTATTAGATTAACACCATCTAATTCCATGTTAACACCTTCCACATTTAATCCATATTCTTTAAACATGTTAATTGCAATAAAATATGTTGGATTTTCCACAATAATATAATCTGATGATTCAGTATATTTACTCATTAAAAAATGAAGTGCTCCGGTATTACCATTTGTCATAAATATATCAGAATATTCTATTTTATGATCAATGTTCAAATCTTTATTTTTTAAATTTGAATAATATTTTTCACTAAGCCAAGTTGCCATCTTCTTTCTAATATCATCGTAACCTTCAATAGCACCATATTGTAGTAATTGATTATGTTCATTATCATCTGTACCAAACATATCAACTGACATTTTGGCACATGTGTCTTGAAACCATTTTATAGGTAAATTTAAATTATTAGGTTGTCCTGTACCAAAATTTACCATAGTATCTGAATTTGGAACGTTATATTGACCGTATTTAGGCATTGAATTAATTAGTATTAATATAATTATTAATTAAATCAATTTTTTGACTAGATTTTTATTTGTTTTTATATATATCTTAATATATGATATTTATAAATAGTATCAGTTATTGACTTGATATCTCTCATAACAACAGTTACTTTATAATTTTCTTTTAACATTTTAAATCTATAATATGTACCATCAAACTCTGACTTAAAACCAATAAATCCATATAATTCTTGATAACTATTAAATACATCTCCATAATTTAAACAAGCTATTTGAAATAATTCTCTTGTTTGATTTAAACTATAATATGAACTAAATTCCTCATCAATAAAAGAGTCAATTAGTGTATCGCTTGGAAATTGTTCAACATGATTAATATTTTCACATACTTTATTATTTTGATTTTGATCACTAATACTTTCACAACTAATATTGTAATTATCTTTTTCTATAATTTCGGTAATTGTAAATCTACCAGAAACTGTTCTTTTAATCTGAATTGTGTCATTCTCATCAATTTCCATCATTTCTACTTCTGAACTTGGTATGGTTTGAACTTCTGACATAATAACATCATTGTCAACAATTGGTTCTGGTTTATTTTTATCCATTATATTAAATTATAAATTAAAAATTTGGTATAAATTTGCTTCAATCAAACTAACTAATTCAGTTGTTATTAAATATGCATTATAAGCAGCACCTCTTAATAACTGATCGCCACTTATCCAAAAATTCCAGCCCTTATTTTCTTCTAATGAATAATCTGGTCTAATGTGTCCAACTTGAACAATATGTGAATTATTAGATGATATTGACGATGGAAACTCGTGGTTAAAAACATCATTAATAACTTGAAGAGTATTTACTTCTTTTGAAAATACATTAATAATTTCTTCAAATTCTATTTCTTCCTCAAATTCAATATTTACACTTTCGCAATGTGATCTTAAAATTGGAACTCGAATACATGTTGGACTAATCTTAATTGGAGTATTAAAAATTTTGGGAGTTTCATTTATTAGTTTGTTTTCTTCTTGACAATATCCATTGGTGTCAATAGGAGAATTATGAACAAACGTATTAAATAGATACTGTTGTTTCCAATAATTTGTTGTTAATTCCTCGTTGTTTACGAATTCATTTGTTTGAATAATTAATTCATCTAATCCAACCTTTCCTGCCCCACTAGCTGCTTGATATGTTGAAACCACAATTCTCTTAATTTTTTTATTATTTTTAATAAATGGATTTAATAACATTGCTAATATAATTGTGGAACAATTTGGGTTAGCAACAATATTGGATTTGTATTTAATAATATCGTTAAAGTTAATTTCAGGTACAACCAATGGAACACTAGGATTCATTCTAAATTCAGATGAATTATCAATAAGATACGATTTATCATTCATTTTACTTGCAATTTCTTTTGCTTGTTCAGAATTTGCACAATTAATAAATATATTATAATTCGAATAGTTAATTTCATCCATTGATTTATATTCTAAATTTGTATATGGACATTTTTTGCCAACAGAATTAGAAGAAACTAAAACCAAGTTATAATTTTTAATAGGATTTTTACTTAGTAATTTAACAAATTCAGAACCAACAAGTCCAGTTGCACCAATTACTATAATGTTTTGATTTACCATTAAATTAATGACCTTAAATCAATAAACATTATATTATCAATTTTTTGTAAAATTGAATTTAATATATTTAAAAAAATAATCAATTACCTTTTAATGTCAAAATTAAATAAAGATCCTTATGATTTATTTGAATTATTTGGATTGCAAAGTGAACAAGCATCAAATAATTCAAATAAAGTAAAACCAATTATAATTAAAAAAAAATTTCTTGTTAAAAAGAAAAAAATAAAAAATAAAACTGTTAATTTCAATAATGATAATAAAGATAATGATCCTGGTAATGACGGTGATAATGAATTATATGTTTCTGATAGTGAAAATATTAATCACATAGCAACATCAAAAAATACAAGTAAAATAAAAACTAATATTAGACCCAAAATAAATGAAGAACCTGTTGAAGAATCAGAAAGTGATTTAGATGTTAAAGTTTCAGATGAAGAAGAATCAGAACAAATACAAAAGTCTGATAAAAATTTAAATAAAATTAGACCACCAGTTAGATCTAATATAAAACAACAAAATAATAAATTAAGCCCAATAAAGGTAAATCAAAATACCGATAAACAATATACTAAAAAAATAGAAATAAGTAAGCAAATAAATTATTCTCAAGAAGAAGACTCAATAAATAAAAAAGCTACTAAAGCTTTAACTCAAATGAAAAATGGTACCAGAGTTTTTAAATGTACATCATCAGGAGCTCCACATTTTAGAACAATTAAATTAGCACTTGATAACAGTCATATTTATTGGTATCCAGACGAAGGGGATGAAGACACTTGGTTTTTTGGGTTTTTTAATAAAAATCCAGAAGATAGAATATTACATATGAATGATATTAATACTGTTGTATTAGGGCAAAACACTAAAAAATTTTATGAAGCTAAGTTTTCATTATATAGTGACACATCATTATCGATTGTTTATGGTAATAATTTTAAAACTTTGGATCTTATTTTTCCAATTAAAGAAGATTTTGAAAATTGGCTATTGGGACTAAGATTTTTGAGAAAAAACTTTTAATTTAAAAAAATATTTTCTATATAATTATATATATGTCTGGCCCTGTATTTCGTTACGAAAATTCTAAGAGCTTTAAAGTAAAAGGTGTTAAGCACTTAGTCAAAGAAAGTATCATCGATGGTGAAAAAGGTTTATCTTTTGTTTTAACTAAAAAAGAAGGTGAAAAATTCCATCGTATTTATGTTAAAGAAACCGCAAAAGATTCTTTTGAATTAAAAGAAAAGGTTGATGAAAAAGAAGACACCAAACAAATTGATATGGCTGAACTTAAAAAGATGTTAAAATCCAATAAAGATCTTGAATTCGTTAGAGAATATGTTGAAAAAGAAAGAGGATCTTATAAAGGTGGTGCTAAGAAAGGTTCTAAAAAAGCATCTAAAAAATCATCCAAGAAAGGTTCCAAGAAAGGATCTAAAAGCATGCACGGTGGATCTGACCAATGTGGTGGTGCTAAAAAAGGTTCCAAAAAGGCATCCAAGAAAGGTTCCAAAAAAGGTTCTAAATCCATGAAAGGTGGTAATGGCGATGGTGATAAACCTGCTACCCCTGCTACTCCTGCTGTTCCTGTTGGACAAACAGGTGGTAAAAAAGGATCTAAGAAAGCTTCCAAAAAGGCATCCAAAAAGGCATCCAAAAAAGCTTCCAAGAAATCCTCTAAAAAAGGTTCCAAGAAAATGAGAGGTGGTAATGGTAATGGCGACAAACCTGCTACCCCTGCTACCGAACAAAAAGGTGGCAAAAAGAAAGGTTCTAAAAAAGCTTCTAAAAAATCATCCAAGAAAGGTTCTAAGAAAGGATCTAAAAAACATTAAATTATTTAAAATAAGGTATTAGTGTTATTAAATAAATTAATTTATTTAATAAAACAATTAGACAATTAGATTAATAAATTAAATTTGACTAAAGTCCCAATGATTATAGTTAATTGAATGTTCAACTGCTTCATTTTCATTTTTAAATTTTTCAGTACAAGCTTTACATTCCAAACTATAAAATTCAACAAAATCTCCTTGGTTTTTATATTCAAGTAATAAACATTTCATTAGTTCAAAAGTTTCAGAGTCATTTGAATCAAAAATAGTTATATCAGAAGATGGATCTGAACCAGTATCAAAATTCATAACAAGTGGGTCATAATGGATGCCATTATATAGCAAATAAATTCGCTGAGGATATTCTTTATCTTCTCCATAAATATCTGCTCTGTTTGTTTTAACATCAATACAAACAATTTGTTTTTTAAATATTTCACTAAACATTTTAACTTCTAATGCACCTCCCCAATTTTTGGGATTTTGAATAAATTCAATATAATTGTCTTTTGGTTGGTCTAATAGCGTTGAATCAAATTGATCATCTAATAAATAGTCAATAATTATTTGTCTAAACTTAAGTGAACTTTCTTCATTGAAATTTGACCTATCAATTAGGTAAGCTATAGAACTAAAAAGACAAGAGTTATCTGCATCTACTTCCCTTCTTATGGGATGTAAATCATCGTTATTTGAATAATAAGTTTCCATTACATCATCTAGTATTTAAAATAATTTGTTTGGTTTTCATTTTTTTTAGGTATTAAATAATACTAATATTGTCTAGTTCTAATTAATCTAATATGATTTCAATAAATTTTCCGTTTGAATGAGGAACATAAATTTTATTAGATTTTACATGAACACATCTAGAAACTTTGATTGGATCACTAATTTTTAATGTATTAATATTATATTCCAAACATTGTTGAGACAACACATTTTTAAATTGTGACATTGATAACTCCATATGGTCTTTTTTATTTACAGTTTCAAAATTAAAAACATGATCTCTGTATTTGTCATTTGTAATAATAAATGGCTTATATTTATTAGCTAAGAAAAACCACAAAATAAAAATATCATCATTAACATTATATGGGGTCAAAAAATATGTAATACCAGTTGATTTTAGTAAATTGATTAAATTTGGAAATGTTTTTGTATGCCGTCGGTGAATTACCAAAATACTTTTTCCAAACTTTGTCATAACAACTTTGATTATCTTTATTAAGTTATTAACACTTGCATCATTAATTTTACCATTAAGAGAATGTAGTACATTACCTCCATCAATAATTGCTTTATAATCGTTGTTATTTGAATTTGTTTTTAAAAATGATTCCATATACTTTTGAACATCCAAATTCATATTACTATTTACTTTTTCAAAAATAGAACAATGAATTGAATCGTTAATTGGACATTCAATATCAAGTAGGTGATCTTCAATGTATCTGCTAAAATCACACGAAGCCTCAATAAAAATATTATTAAGTTTAGGTAACAAAAAATATAATTTGTTCTCAATAATATAATTAATGTCTTTTGACTGTAATGCATATTGGGTATTTAGGTTTGTTTTGGTCATGATTTTATTTTCAAAAATATAAATTGACTTTGATTGATTTGTTTTACTGAAATAATTAATTAGATGAAAGTAATCTCTTTTCATTAGACTAAAATCATCAAAACCATCAATTTTAGTAACTATTTCATTAAGTTTATTTTCATCAGATAAATTTATGAAATATTCTATAATTTTTGACACAACGCCATTATGTTTAGTATTTATTAAATTATCTAAACCATAATGTTCAATTATAGCAAATATTAAATCATTGTTATGAATATTTTTATGAAAATTAAAAGCCAATTGATTAAGATATTTATCTGTTATTTTATAGTTACTAAAATCAATTTGTTCCATTAACTATTATTTTGTAATATAATTATTAAAAATATTCAATTTTTTATGAGTCAGTTAAAAAACACTAAAAACATAAACTCTTATAAAATTATGATTTAGATAGTTTAAAATTTAACACAAAAAATTGATAAATAAATTATAAATACATTAATTTTTATTAAATAATGGAAGCAAATTTAGAACAAGAAAACAAATTTGAATATTTTAATAGAAATTTTAGACACATTGAAAATTGGCTTGAGCAAAATATTTATGTAAAAGCTGATCAAGTAGTTAATAAACTTTTTGAAAAAGAAGTTATTACTTGGGATGATGTTGAAAATTTATATCCTGTAATTAATGAATCAAACTATGATGACTATGACCAATATCAATATGATCTTAATAACAATACTCCTAATGAAATTTATGAATGGTATATTGTATCAGAAACTGCCTTTAATAAATTTAAATCATGGGGTCATCCTGTATTGCAATTTGAAGAATTATATTTTTGGGGCAGAACATTTTTTGGACAAGCTATTGTTGTTGATTTCTATTATCAATCTGACAAAATTAAAGAAATAGTCCCTCAAAATCAAACATTTAATTTATAAAAATTAATTATATAATATATATTATATGATATCGTCTAAGGAGGATTTATTTAATAAATATCTTAAATACAAATCAAAATATCTTAAACTTAAAAATAATATGAAAGGTGGTGCTTTTTTTACAACTTCTAAAACATCTAATAAATTTACCAAGGAAGAATATGATGCTCTAAGTCAAGAAGATAAAGATAAATTTCCATTTTATTGTCCATCAACTCATCCTCATTTATGTACATTATCAACTCCCAATTTTGGTTTATGTAAAAAAAATCAAGATGAATGTAGTGTCTATACTGGAGAAAACAAATACTTAATTTATGATCTTGAATCTAATGATGAAAGAAAAGCAAATTTAGAATATGGAGAAAAATTTGGTTATACCTTTTATAAACAAAAAGATAAAAATTGTTCTAACTTAATTGAAAATTCATATGGTAATATAACTAATTTTGAAGGACCACATATTTCAAATCCATTTAAAATTTTAACTTGGAATTTGTGGTGGAGTATTAAAAAAGAAACATCAGATGAAGCATTTAATAAATTTAATATTGATTTTTTTAAAACACGTATGGATTCAATTGTTGAAAATATTATTAAATCAAATGCAGATATTATATGTTTACAAGAAGTTGGTGATTTAACATTTAAAATGATTTATGATGAATCAAGATTAAAAATATTATATCCATACTATTATGAAAATCCAATATCATGGGATAAAGATAACACTGGTCAAAAAAAGAGAACTATTGACACAGTATGTTTATCCAAGTATCCGGCTAAATCATTTGGTTCATATGGGGTTGAAGGTAATTTAGAATATCATAACTCAATGTGTATGGTTGAATTTGAAAAATTTGTTGTGTTTAATGTTTATTTACAAGCTGGTACTAGAAATTCTCCCGGACAAAAAGATCTTTGGTTTAACTATTCTAGATGTAGATATAATGAATATCTTTTAATCAAAAATTATATTGAATCCAAAAAAATAGAAAAACCAATTATTATTCTTGGAGATTTTAATACTGATTTAAATGGTAGTGTTAAAAATTGGCCAGAGCTTAAAGCATTTAATCAAATGAATTTACAGGATGCTTGGTTAGAAAAATATGATAACAAAAGTGGATTTACTGAAAACACATCAATAAATTTAATGAGATGGAATGTTAAATTTGAAGAAAAAATATTTAGAATCGATGGTATATTTTATACAAAAGATGCATTTAGTATAAAAAATATCGAAGTATTTGGAACGGATCCAATTGATATATCAACTGATTTAGAAGACAATTTTGTCAAATATAGAGTTCCCAATAAAGAAAATAAAAATGAACTTTTAAGAAAAAATCAAGGTAGAATTCAATTCTGGCCTTCTGATCACTTTGGAGTTTTAGCAGAAATTAAAATAAAATAATTCAATCAAGTTTATGAAACAATACATTTTTCTTTATTTTGATTTTTATTATTTGATTTATTTTCTTGCTTTGATTTATCTATATTTTTTTCAAATATACTATTAATTTTTTGTTGATTATTCAAGATAACTAGATCTTCCGGTGGAGCACTTGGTAAATATTTTTCATCTATTTGATAGTTTGAATAATTTATTTGGTGATTAATATTATTGTAGTAAAATACATCATTTAGAGCGTGGTTCTCCAAATTCATACTAGAAATTGGTGGAGCACTAGGTTCAAACATATAATTTGAATTTACTGGATTATTG